>OBCU01000082.1_pt1 | contig 103885 bp, 107 predicted proteins | sample 1495961 | NCBI WGS metagenome assembly OBCU01 (sample SAMN04168658, study PRJEB22393) | human gut metagenome | biome: human gut microbiome; feature: stool | host: Homo sapiens | collected 2014-03-24
TCAGACTTCTTCCGGAACGTCATGTCCTGTCGGATAGAATTATGTGAGAAAGCACGGAAAAATGACAATAAGAATGGCATATGAAATGGTCATGCCCTATCATCTTCATATGCCATCTTATTTTTTAGAGACATTTACTGAATATCCCTGTTTTATACGGCAGGTTATTATGTTCCACTGTAGTAGGACGTAATAACCTGAACGCGATAGCTCGAAGCGATAACCATATTAAGGTAGTAGTGCATAATACTGCGCTGTACCCACCTTCAAGCAGGTTTAGCAAAAGATAGCTTACTTTCGTTTATTAACATAGCCTGCCTACAGGATTTTCGGACTGCCCCTATTCTTGTCGTTTTTTTGCATGCCTGGGGAAAACAAAAAATCCTGATTTCCAAACGAAATCAGGATTTTACTGCTTTTTGCTTTCTTTCAAGTGGTGCCACCAGAAATCGAACGTCTTTAAAAATCTGTTCGTAATATGTTGACACTCAGCTTTTCCCTATATCTTGAAATTATTGAAACCACTGAATCAGCCTTAGATAAACTTCTTCTTATTTCAACAATCCATGTTGTCATCTTTTTGACGCTGCAAAGATAAGCAAAAGGTTCAATTCCTCCAAAAAGATTGAGGTGTTTTTTTGTATTTGTTTGCCACTGTTCTATATTGTTCTGTTTATCGATTCATTTGGTGGCTGTTAAAAAAAGCCCGCTTTTTGTGAGAAGCGGGCAGAAAGGCAATCCGGCTAATCGGTATTGAAGGCTTCCATCCGGTTCTGTTCCAGAATCCGGATGATGTCATTCTCTTTATAAAGTATCCTTCCTCCGAATTTGTAGAAAGGTAGTTTCCCGTTGCTCCGATGCTCTATCAGGGTCCGTTGTGTGACCTTGAGCAGTCCCGAAAGTTCGGCTTCCGTGAGGTAACGTTCCCCGTTGAGTACGGGTCGGTATTTCTCTCTGTCTTTTTCCCATAGGGTGGTGAGGTATTCCAGATGCCGGAAATAACGGATTACTTCAGGACTCTCATTGTTTAGCAGTGTGTGTACCATAATCATGCTTTTCCTTGTTTCTGTAATTCCCGCTCGATAAATTTTCTGATGTCTTCCCGCTTGTAGAATATTTTGCGGTCAATTCTGCTGTAGGCGACGGCTCCGCTCCTGCGTAAGGTGATCAGTTTGGAAGGGGAGATGTCCAACAGCCGGCATACGTCTTGATTGTCCAGCCATTCTTCCAGCCCGTATTCCGTATCCTTTCTTTCGCTCTGTAGCTTTCCGACCAGTTCCTCCAATGCCGCATTCATCCTTCCGAATGTTCCGGCTTCAATGTTCACGATTTCCATAGGCTTCTTTTTAGTTTATGACAAAAGTAAAACTGGAATGCCTTATTGCCAAAAGATGTGATGCAGATGGCGTCACATTACATCAGATGTCCGTGAGCAGGGGAAAAATATAGTAAAAATGAAAGAAAACATTTCAGGTAATATGGACGTAGTAGCCAACTGTTTGGCTGGAACGTGTTTTCTGAAATCCTGCAATGACAGGGATTCCGCTCCTGAAAGTGGCAAGGTGTAAACCGGGAATGTATATGAATGGTGTAAATTTGCTGTAAACGGTTTACAATGGGGTTACACTTCCGGTTTACAATGGGGTTACACTTCCGGTTTACATATTTTTTGATGTATTATCCAATATATATGTAGTATTGCGTTGATTTACAGGAATGTTTTATGATTTGTATTGATAAAGTCCTTTTCTGGCATTGTTTTTTCATCTTAATAAAGCATATACTCTTCCTGTGCGCACAAAGGGGTATGAGTCATTCACTGTAAAAATGAAATAATTATGCCATACATAGAAAATGAAATACTGGAAAGGCTGATCACTACCATGGTGGAGGGATTTGCCCGCGTAGAAAAGAAACTGGACCATATGAACCGTCTGAAGGAGTGTCTGGACGGTGACAAGTTTTTGGACAATGTGGATCTTGCCGAACTGCTCGGCGTGTCGCAGCGTACACTTGCCCGTTACCGTGAGAAAGGAATCATCCGCTATTATTGCATGAACGAGAACGGGAAGAACCTGTACCTTGCCTCCGAGATACGGGACTTCCTCAGACAGAAAGGAAAAGAAAAGGTATGAGGCAGTACGGGCATATGTGTCGGAGGCCCGGATTCGGTTGTGTCGTATATTATTGCATACTGTCCGCTCCGAAACAGACAGGCTTTTTCCTGTCTTATGCCCTTTCCGTTTGAAGGTTTCCGTTTCTGTCGGACGTGAAAAAGAGCCGTATTATTACTCAACTTCAGCATGAGTAATGTACGGCTCTATCTGTTTTGGGATCATACGGGTATGGGGACGAGCCGCAGGGTTTCCATATTCAGGTAGGCTCCCCGGTAGGGTGTCCTTCCCTCACGTATCATTTTCCAGAGTATTTCGCAACCTGCCTGCGCGAGCATGGAGTTGATGAACAGGTCCTGTTTGTGCAGGGCTTCCGTAAGTGAGCAGCTCGGTCCGGAATCCGTGTCGCGGATCATGGAATAGCTGACTTCTTCGGTGATGACGTTCATTTTGGGTATGGCGATGAACTCCTTTGATGCAGGCTGGGCTATCCTGTTGCGTACGGTTCCTATAAGTACCTGCCCGGTGAACTGTGCGTTGCCGAAATCCATCCAGTAGAACGGGGTTGCATGGTCAGGCGGGGTGTCCTTCCGGCAGTTTTTCAGGAAGTACCACAGGTCAAGACGTGAACGGATGTTGTCCGTGCAGGTGATAACGATGTTTGCCGTATGGCCTTTGTCTTCCTTTCCGGTCTTGCGTACCGGATAACGGCGGTCCTCCGCCACCCATGTGCTGCCGAAGAAACGGTTGATGCGTGTGACCAGCGCCACCGCCTTGTTCAGCCCGATTTCGGATTCGGAGAAGAGTTGCCGCCCGATATTCGCTTCGGAAACGGTATCGGGATCGAAAACGGTAACGTGCAGTCCCGGATGTCCGAGGGCCCGTAGCGCCATGTCCATGCGTGCCAGGTTGGTGGCCACTTGTGAGCCGGTGCCTCCCGCCCCGATGACGTGCACACTCACGGGATGGTGCGGGGAAAGCAAGTAATTGTCGGTATAATGTATCTTTTTCATGCCAGTAAGTCTTTTAGCCGTTTTTCAGAAAGTAGGAGTTCGTTTTCGTCGAAAGGATTGTTCCGGGCTTTTTCCGTGACGAGGACGAGATTGCTTCTTGTGGGGTTTCCCCCACCGCCCAGGTGGGAGAACTCGCTCATCCAGAAACGTTTCTCCCAGTATTCCAGCCACCGGTCGAACGTGGGGGCTTCCGGTATCTGCAACGAAGCGTTCCCCAGACATACGCTGCCGCTTGTGGCATTGACATTGAAATAGGGCGCCTTGCATAGCCTGTCATCCATACCGGGTCTCTCCCCCTTGAAGGCGAAGACGTTCAGTCCCCCTCTTTCCACCACGTAGATGATTCCCGGCAGGTTGAACTCCCCGTTTTCAATGTTCAGACCTTTCGTGAAGTACATGCGCCGTCTTCCCGGCGGATTGTACCAGACGTATTTCTCGTGCCCCCTGCGGGTGTCGCACCAAAGCAATCCGGGTGGGATTTGTCCGTAGGGCATGCCGTTCATCTCCACTGAATAGTTCTCCACCAGCGTGTTCATGAACTCATGGGAAACGGGCACGGCCGCCCCCATCTTTCCGTCACGGTTCACCGGACGCAGTTCCAGATGGTACTTCTGTCTTTTCCCATAGGGACCGTCTTCGTACTTGTAGGCTACCAGCACCGCCCTGGGTACCGGTATCTCCTGTAATTCCTTTGTCAGTTCATTCATTTTTTATCCGTATAGTTTGTTATACATATATCCTGCCCTTTGCTTGCGGCTCTCAGATTTTATGTGTGGCATGATGGACGAAACGGTTGAACCAGCCGGCAAACCGTTCCGGAAAATCATCCATGCTGAAGATACGGTCCGTTTCCGGGGTGAGCAGCATGGTGGATACCGGCGTGAGATTGTATGATTCCTGCATGTCGACATTGAAGGTGCTCATCATGTCCCGGACAATCTCATCATTCGTGGAGTAGGCCAGCAGGATTTGTGATTCCAACGGAGCGGGCATGAAGTCCGGCTCTTTCTCGTATATCCAGTCATACTGATAGTCCATGATGCAGGGGACTCCCTTGCCCATGAGCGTCATTCCCTCCCGCACCAGTTCCAGCAACTTCCGTTCGCCATCCGTTTGGGGAAGGCAGCTCTCCAGTCCATCTTCCAGTCCTGTGCAGAACGCCCTTCCCCGCATCCGTTTGAGGAGCCGCGCGATTTTTCCGTCGTCATAGGATGCCATCAGCCGGGTTATCCGCCGTCTGTCGTCCGGGGTATATTCGTCCGGATCGTCCATACAACGTTCCATGTAGTCCTCCGTCATATCATAATAGTACGTGCCTTTCAGGTCGTTCATTCTGTGGTGCCGGATGAACCGGCGGATGAACTCCAGCACGACACGTCTGACGGGTGGGCCGAGCCGTTCCGTGAAATCCAGCGGAAGCCACAGCAGTTCGTAGTCCGGCCATTTGTGGAAACGGTAGAGGCAGAAGGTGAGCCTGCCGTCCACCTGTTCCAGATTGACATGTTCGGGCAGAAGGTTTTCCATGACCCCGTACAGGCGGACTATGTCCAGACGCGGGTGTGATGACCTTTTCTTCCGGGGAAACGGCAGGTTCACTCCCAGCAGGGCGGCATAGTTGGCGGCGGAACGGTACAGGTATTCGAACCCTTCCCGTGTGGTCAGGTTGATGCTCGTGCCTTTTTCCGGGGAGTCCACATGATAGTCAGCAGTGACGGGAAGCAATCTCCCCGTCAGAAAACCATTACGCTTGCGGGCGGGGGAAGAAGCCTTTTCTTCCGCTCCCCCACGCCCCGGCTGATGTCGGTTGCCGATTCCGCCTCGTCGATTATACAGCGTGCCAGCTCCCGTGTCTGCTGTTCTGATAACTGTCTGCATACCTTTTCCGTCTTTTTGTCCTTTTTCCTTTTCATGCCCGTCATCCTTTCGTTCCTATGGTCGTTTTGAACTCATAGACCGCGCAGTCTTCCTCGATGAGGGGGCCATGCGGTGTGGCGGTGGTCAGCTCGGGATAGGTTATGGAATAGAAATCCATCACCTCGACCGGAAGCATGTCCGGATTCGGGTCGTCCAATTTAAGCGTGTTGTTCCCTTTTTTCAGTTTGAATACTCTTTTGAGTCCTTTGATTTCAAGTGCCATATTACATTCTTTTAATTGTTAAACTTATTCTTTCCTGTCCGGTCAGCAGCACACGAGCTCCATCTGTGCCTCATCCTTCACCCGGTATTCCTCGGGGAAGTCAATGTATTCCGCATAGGGGTCGTGTCTGAGCAGTTCCCTGTCACTTTCATCATCCTTGTCGAAACTGTATGCTTCAGGCATGTCCTGTGGCGGTGTATGGTATTCGCGTCCCGTTGCGGCAACCTGCTGTGCCTGTACCGGCGGCTGTCCTCCCGGTATGGGTTGCGGATAGTAGTAAGGCTGCGCGCCCGGCGCCTGCGGCGGATATGCGGGCTGCGGTGCCGCATACTGTACGGGTTGTGCGTACTGTTGCGGCGGGAACATCTGCATCTGGCCGTCTTGTGGCTGCGGTGCGGAAACCTGCTGCGGTCTTCCGTTTAACGGTGCGGGGTGCGGTGCCGGAGCCGGTTGTCGTATTGGCTGTGCAGCGGGCGGGGACTGCGGTTCCACGGCAAACAGGCTTCCCGCATCAGCCAGTTTCTGTACCTCCCGGGTACGGCCGTCAATCTCCTGCTGTTTTTCTGCCGGGGCCAGCACCCGTGCCTGCTTCAGCCAGATTAGGGCTTCGGAATATCTGCGGGCCGCCACCGCCTCGTCGGTCTTTTTCAACAGTTTCTCCATTTTCTCCCGTTTTTCCCGGGCCTCTTTGGATTCCTTCTCCTGCGCCGTTTTTGCCGCCCTGCTTTCCGAAGAGGCTTTTGCAGCCTGTCGTTCGAATGTTTCGAGGTTGGTGAGCAGTCCGGTCGTTCGGCTGACGGGTGCCGCGATGGCTTGCAGGAATTCAGCATCCAGTTCAACGGCCGTTCCGCTGAGAATGAGCGGTACGAGGTTTTGTTGCGCTTCGTCCTTTACTCCGGCGTGTCGCGGCATGACCGCCACGCTCAGTCTGTCGTTCACTCGTCTGATGTTGATGCTCAGGTCCGTACCTGCGGCGAGCATCGGATAAATGGTTTGAAAAAACATGGTTCTGATATTTTATCGGTTATACAATGGTTTCTGAATTCTCTGAAAAGTAACGTCTCAGGATCTCTGTCCTGTCCGGACGTGAGGCGATGTCCGTCAGCGGTTGCAGATACCAACCGAGGGTTTTCGGCCTGTCCTCATGGTCGGGGCGTTTGTCACTGTCTGTTGTGCCGTGCCCGGTGACGGGCCACAATGCCGGCATTGCCGGAGCGGATGTGTTGCAGATTCTTGTTTCCATATTCATTCTTTGGTTTAAGGGGTTATACAATCATTGCCAGTAAAAAGATGATGGCCAGCAGTCTGGTCATGTTTCCCGCCATAAGCAGGAAGGCGATGGTACAGACCGGGACGATGCCTTTGTTGCAGAGCAGGACAATTCCAAGGTACAGGAATCCTTCCGCTGCCAGTCTGACGGAACGGATGATGGTTTGCAGTTTCATATTCTTTAAATATTTGAAATGAATAATCCCATCGGGATGCTTTTTCCCGATTTTACAGGCGTCCGTTCCTTGGATTGGCTGTTTTTTGTGGCAAGGCTTGGCGGAAAAAAATACCGGAGCGAAGCGAGGATGATTTTTTTCCAGCCAACCGCCCTAAGGGCGGACCGCCTTGCACAAAAAACGCAATCCAAGACCTTTGCCTGGTAAAAACGGAAAAACATCGTCCTTTATTATTGATATCAGAATTGTTTTCGTTGAACAAAAGATAGATGTTCTTATATATAAACACAAGGTGGTGTTAGATTTGAATATATGCCTTATAATAAGGATTTATTTTACTGGATTCTGTGTTTGGTGGGTGGATGTAATGGCTCATAGTGTGAAATGGATAAGTTTCGTTTTGTTGAGGCGTGTATATATGATTGCTTTTAATAATTATTGCAATTTCTTTTTATAAAAGATTGTGCTTCGTTTTTTGTATTATATTGTTATTTCAACCTTACTTACTAGTTCTTAGATATGAGAAAATTAAATATTTTAGTATTATTTGTGGGCGTTTCTTGTTCTCTTTTTGCACAAGATAGGCTATCTTTATTTATTAGTATAGGGCAAATAAGTATGTCTCTGGAGAGTTATTGGATTATCGAAAACGTTTATGTGTGGAATATAGTACTCCTAGTAATCTATTGGATGATTACTATAAGCTATGTGGAAGAGATTGAGGAAATGTCGGTTTAGCTCTTGGAATAGCCAGAACATCCGGTAAGCATATGCGTGATGTATGCAATTATTATAAATGTTATCGGAGACATGGGTGGAATCGTGTTTTGATAGAGATTGGAATAAGACCAGGATCAATATATTACAGTCCTTTTGATGATAGAATTAATTATCATAGTAATTGTTGGCATGAGCATTATTGTTCATATTATGACTATCACGACAGACATCATTATCACCATTATAAAAAGCATAAGAAGTATAAACATCATAGACATCATAAATGGTATGATGATGATTGGGACGATGATGATGGCGATGATTAATATCTTTTGAAAAAAAATGCAGAATTGTTGTTTGTTGGTAGCACCTGTGTTAGAAAGGAAGATAAGCAATTGAATCATGAATTTTGAATTTCGTTATCATTGTGTTAGTAATTTTATTCAGGTCGTATTTAATTTAGGGTTTGCTTATAGTCTTTGGTAAACAATATATTTGCACCAATGGAAGCTCTTTGCTGATTTTTCAGTAAAGGGCTTTTTATTATTATGTAAGAGGCATTGTTATTTTGTTCATCCAGTGAGTTAAAAAGTATAATTGATTGTTTTGAAGAAAAAAAGGAATCTATTATTTTTATTTTGAACATTTGTTCATTATATTTGCAGATGGAAATAATAGATATATAATGTCACCACGTCCAAAAAACATCCGTAAAATTAATAATATGCCTTCTGTAGCTGGATTTAAGCCTATAGCTTCGGACTGTTATCGTAAGGATGCCATATTCTTGCATTTTGAGGAGTATGAAGCGATACGGCTATGTGATTATGAAATGAAAAACCAGCAAGAAGCATCTGTTTCAATGGGGGTGTCACGTCCGACTCTTAGTCGAATATATACCAGTGCGCGGCAGAAGATTGCTCAAGCACTGGTTTGTGGTGTTGTTATAATGATAGAAGGTGGAGCAGCGTACACTAATAGTGAATGGTTTCATTGCGGAGTATGCGGTTTTGTATTCAATAATATTAATCCTGCATTTAAAATTCGTAAAATGGAATGTCCCATCTGCCACTCCAACAACATAAGTATTAGTAATATTAACATTAATAAGAATGAGATTATGATGAAAATTGCGATTCCGACTAAAGAAAATGTGGTTGATAACCATTTCGGTCACTGTGAGTATTACACAATCTTGACAGTAGGGCAAAACAACCAAATTTTGAGTAGTGAGACTATTCCTTCTCCACAAGGATGCGGATGTAAATCCAATATCGCAGGAGAATTGGAAAATATGGGAGTCAGTGTTATGCTGGCAGGAAATATGGGACAAGGTGCTTTGAATGTGCTTGCAACCCATCATATCAAGGTTATAAGAGGTTGCTCAGGTAATATTCTAGATGTTGCTACTGACTATTTAAACGGGAAACTTACCGATTCGGGAGTGGGTTGCTCATCTCATGAGCGTCATCATGAATGCCATGGGCACAATCATAAAGAATGATGTTTGGAAAGAACAGGATATCATTTAATATTATCATGGACATTGTTATGTTGATAACAATGGTATTGGTAAGTATAAGTGGTTTTATATTGAAAGTAGTCATTCCTTCCCGTCACGCTGTAAGGTTTCAAGACGCTACTCCATGGTGTGCACACTTGTTGGGCTTGGGAAGGCATGATTGGGGTAATATTCATTTGTGGGCAGGGATTGTATTGGTTTCTTTGGTTACTATTCATGTTTTGCTACACATAAACATGGTATCGGCTTTCTTTAAAAAGAAATGTCAAAAATATATATTACGAATAACGTTGTATGTTTTATTATTGATATTATTACTAATAACGATAATTCCCTGGCTTTATTTATGTTAAATTGATAAAACGAGCCAACTTGTTGCTATAAGTAGAATAGGTTGGCTTGTTCATTTATGAAAATTAATATAGTAGAACATTGGAAATCATATTCTGAATTTCCCTTTAAAATTTACGTTAATTCAAAGAAGATAATAGTTTATGTGTCATTATGCTTTCCTTTTTTAGAATATTTCATTTGTTTTTTATTGGTAGTATCTATACTTGTTAGATAATCTTGACAGAAACAGTTGATTCCACTGTTTATTGTTGAAAGCAATGCTTTTATCAGTCTGCAATCTCAAATCGCACACGCATGGAGTAATTCTTTTTAATTATACGGAAGTTGTTAAATGAAACAGCATAGGAAGACAATACATTGCTTTGCGTAAAAGGAATGCTGTTATCGGTTTCATTCTCAACGATATGCATTACCGGTCCTAATTTCTTATCCAAAGCTTTCACCAGATAAGCAGCTTTGCGTTGGGCTGCTTTCAGAGCTTCAATCTTGGCCTTTTGCTGGTAAGTCAGTATATCCTTGTTATCCAACTTTCCGATACGCATCGAGTGAATGCCTCGGGTGTTGAGTTTCCGGACAATCCGGTCAATCTGCTTGAAGTCCTGCAGCGTGATGTCCAGCTGTTTCGAGATAAGAAAGTCATGCCCTCGATGTCGCCAATTGTTGCCATATTCTTGAACGCGTACAGCTGAGTCGGGGATTCCGGCATCATGGATGGCCTGCATCAATTCCTGCTCAATCCGGGTAATAGGTACCTTCGTCTTGTATTGCTCAGGCTTCGATACGCCATCAAATTCCTCCTCAAAATACTCCTGTATCTCAATGAGATAATGTATCTCATCCGGCACAACCTCCATTTCAGACGTTCCGGTCACTTCGATATACCGCTCACACTCCTGCGCTTTCATCGTAACACAAACCAGTAGGCTCATGATGAAAATTAGTCCATACTTTTTCATACGCAAATACTTGAATTTAGTTCAAACTGTTATCTTTTTACGAACCGACTTTAGGGAATTTCAAATTGGGCAGACAAACAAATGACATGCTGATTATGGGGAGCAACCAGCTTATTTATCCGATAACGTCCCTTCGGCAAATAATAAAAGTCACCTACGGGAATGCGAAAGCAATACAAGCGATGGGCTTGTTCATCGTTTATCCACTCTGTCTCTGCTGTATCGGGCAAATGCTTCAATTGCGGCTGTTCCCAATCTTGACCATTCCATTGCTGAAGCTCCCAATCTCCATTAAATTCAAGAGGCACATCCGTGTAATTGGCCAGAAAGACATTGATGACCTTCACATCTTGCCAATACACCTTACGCTCTGTCCAAAACTGATGTTCCTGTTTACGATAAGATTTCGGCAAATCTTTTCTATACCACAGATAATATGTCGGCATCTCATAAACAACCGTATCCCTGTCTTGTATCTGTGGGGCAATGGCTCCATTCCCCTCTACCGTCAATGCAGTCGTATCCTGCTCTGAACCTCCGATAACGGCAATAGCCGAGGCGGGAACCGCTTCCGGCAAAAATGTCTTCTGCTTATCCGTGCAAGTAAGAGATAGCAAACAGCATAACATCCCAACAACCGTAACTTTCATAATCCGTCCTCCTCTTCAAAATAGGATGAATAAAAGTTTTATTGAGCAAAAATACAAAACATTCCCTTAGTTGATGCTGCCCAAAGTTCATTTTTGCACAATCTTCAACCAATAATGAGAAATTTCGTGAATAGGAACCGATGAATGAACTACCTTCATGCCTTTTCCTTTCTGATAATGTTTCTCGGTGAAGAGAGGCTTTCCTCCTGTCTGACGGTAAGTCTGGATGAGTTCGGCGGTTTTGACAAGCTCAGCGTCAACATATTCATATCGCTCATAATGGTAGCTGGCTGCCGATTCGCGGGAAAAGGAGAACAGGCACCGCTCTTCTTTGTCAATCCGTGGATTGGCAATTTCCTTCAGCTGTTTGACGGGAACATAAGTCTTTAGAGTCTTATCCCACAGATAGCCGTCTTCATATTGAATGCGTTGATTTCCATAGTTGCCTAACGGTATGGCAATGTCATCCTGTCCGTCAAAGTTCAGGTCTTTAAGCGTCACCTCTGCGTGAAAACTGTTCGCAAAAGCAATATCTTCCGGATAGGTATAGATAAGGGGCCGGATGCTTCCGGATGGATGGGAATATCGGATAAACAATCCTTTGACGTTTTTGTCTTCCCGGATGACGGTGTATTCCAGCAATTCGTTGCCGTTCCGGTTAATGATTTTCCATTCGTCCGACTGCCAGGTCGTGTGTTCCCTATCGTTGCTCTCCCCTCCATGTTCGGTTACATAGGCATGACCGTTCGCAAACGGAGTGGCATACAGGAATTGGGGGTGGATAACCACATTGCCTGATGAATCGGCAAAGCCTATCCGTCCTTGTTCATCCATCATCCGGAATAGTCCTTCTTTCAGATAATCCGGTCCATTATCGCATTTAAAAACGTAAAATAGTTCTTTGCCTGCATCATTGATGCAAACAATACGGGATTTCTTCGGTTTGTTCTCATACACAAAGCCTATTTCCGTGATAGTATCCGTCTGACAATACCGATATTTCCCGTAAGGCACAATGGTATCGCTTCGTTCATTCAGATAGCAGACCGGTACCCCTACTTCCAGATGAGGTTCAGTAGTGTGGGCAGTCAATCTATTGGCAGACTTTGCTGCTGCATCGTTTCTGAATGTGAAGGTAATAGCCCAAGCAGCATCCCGGTAATGCCCTTTCCCTTGGTGATTGACCACAGGAATCCAATGTGGCATGGTTTGAATAATTTGCAGCACCTGATTATCCCATTCAGAGATACCACAACTGCTTATCGTATGGGCTTTAGTTACCTCACCGTACGAATCTATCAGTATGCCATATCTGCCTTCAGCTTCCTTCTTACTCCCCAACAATAGTGGATTGTAGCTGATTCGTTTTTCGATATAATCGACTGGAGATTGTTGATTATCCTTTTGAAAATAAGACTGCGTTTCCCATTGTACTAAGCAATGCTTCAATGCTTCTTCGCTGATGCTGTCTTTCTTTACCCTGTCTCTGTAATGCTGCGGAAAAAATGGTACATACACGGTGTAAAGGCATTTCATTCGTTTGCCGTTTTGGTCTCGACAGGGCAGACAGTGTGGCAATTCTTTGGTTAATCGGATTACTTCTTGATCGAATTCCTTGTAGTTGGTAGTCAGAATATTGACTATACCGGGAACCCCCAATGTATCAATCGCAAATATTGCGACAGAATAACCTGCCACATTCTTTTTTAGCAACTCTTCTGGGTATTTCATTTGGGAAACATAGTATTTTGTCAAATCGTAATCCCATACCGCCCATCGGGGAGGTTCAATGGTTGACAAATCTTTGATAGGCTTCCCGGAAATATCAGTAACTCCCTTGTTCCAAATATCTTCTTTCCTCCAAATACTGTCTAACCGTTGCTCGTTTGCAAGCATTTTGGCGGGTGAGTTAATCGTGTTGATGTATTTCACAGGGCCATTGCCTATGACCAGTCTTTGGGGAATATAACGAATAATAAGAGTGCTGTCAGTCAATCCCAGAATTAAATACTGCTTACAAAAGGATGTTTTGATGGTATCACCACAAACACAATAAGTGTCTTCCATGATGACTTTCTTTCCATTGTAAGTAAAAGTATCATACAACCCATAGTCCCGGAACTCCATCTCTTGCGTATAGGATTTTTCAGAAGGAAGTTCTGCTCTCCATATTTTGTTTTCCAACATCAGAATGGTGTCGTTGGCTGTTCTTTCTTGTGCTTCAAGTTGAAAGAAGCACCCAAGCAGTATGAAGGATAGAAAAAAGCGTTTCATGTGTATATGGAATTTAAATCAAACAATGGCTCATGACTTAGGCAACCGAAACTGAATTGGTATGGTATAAAGGACCCGTTGGGGCTTCCCATCTTGTTTTCCTGGTGTCCACTTCGGCATTTGTCGGATAATTCGCAAGGCTTCTTTATCCAACAAGGGGTGAACGCTACGTACAATTCGAGGCTGGGTGGGCGTGCCGTCTTTTTCGATGATGAATTGCAGATGTACCCGTCCTTGAATGCCTGCATTCTTGGCTTCTTCAGGATAACGCATTTCTTTCTGTATGAAATCCATACCCTCTTTCATTCCTCCGGGAAATTCGGGCATGCATTCTACTACTTGAAAAAGGTGATTGTCATCCGTCGGAACTTCCGGCACAGACGTTGTTATAGTTCCAGCTGGCCGGTTATCTTGGGTAGAGGGTATGGCAGGTCTCTTTTCTTTCTGTCCTTCTGCCAATTCTTTTGGATTGTCTGTCAGCTTGAATTCCGCCATCAAAGTAGCCTTTCTTCCGGTGTCTGTAAAAGTAACGGGATAAAAGAAACGGTATCTTCCCGGCTTGTTGTGATGTATTTCCGGATACAAAGATCCGGATAGATGTCTTGTTCTTCCTGGCTCAATGATATAACCGATGTCTATAAAAGAATCATGAATGGGTAAGTCTCGCCATACCCCTCGTTCATCTTCATAGGTCAAGAAATAATAAGCGCCGGATTGTAATGTTACTTTGCTGTGATTAACCAAAACAAAAGTGGCTTGTTTGCTCTGAGTGGAAAAGACCGGATAGTCAGATTGCAGCAGAATGCCCAAAGTATCGCTGACACCTATAGCATTGTTGGGGGCTTTTTCAGTGGGTCCTTCAAAAATGACCGCCGGTGAATCGATAATCTGTTCCCGGAAAGCCTTTCGGGCTTCCGGAGTATTCATAACGAAAGTCTGATAAATATGATGGTCACTTATACCGCAACCTGCCATATTGGATTTCAAGTATTCATCTGTAAGTTTTTCTCGTTTACTCCAAATGATATCCTTAATTTCTTTCAGCTGCTTTTGGGTAAAACTTTCATCCGTGGCAGGCTCCAGCCGGAAAGCACCGCTTTTTGCGGCTGCTTCCAATGTGTGCCGTGCTACAGTGGTATCTCCTCTCACTTGAAAGACCAGTGTAGAACCATCAAAAAACATTCCTTCCAAGAATGCAGGACAGTGCGGACTGTCCAAGAAATCACCGATTACTGTTGAGTCCGTACCATATGCTTTACTCAAAGCCTCTATTACTTGCTGACCGGTTCTTTGGTTAACTGGTTCTTCCGTTATAGGTTGTTTCTCAGATTTGGTGGAAGGAAGAGAAACAGAGACCAGCTTATCCTTCTTTTCAGGAAGTGGCTCAACAGTATACAAACCATCTTCATCTTTGACTAGCTGATGCTTGCCGGTATCCAACCGTTGATTCCACTCTTTAAATAAGGATTGTATAAACAGAAATAAGTCATCTGATATATTCAGGTCTTTACCACGTTGACAGGGGAAAATCACATGTCCGTTCTTTATGGATATTTTCTTTCTGGCTCTATCCAAGGCTTTGAGATAAACAACTTGATTATAGGCATAATGCGGATTAAATCCGTTGCCATTCATTGCATCTATAGCGGCATAAGACATTATCCCCTTGGTTTTCAAAAAGGTCGTATCCGTCAGCATCTTTTTAAATTCTCTCGCTTCCTTCCATAATCGGGCAGTAGCAAGTCTTGTTAAACTGTCCGAGTAAGAAGGATTGATTTCCTTATTCAGTTCCTCATAAATTCCCGGCAGTAAAGTGTCACAATAAGAGGTTATGGCAAAATTTCCACTCTCAATTCTCATATTTACAGTGGGGTTGCTTATCACTGAATCATTAAACACAAAAGCAATCTGTTTTCCAATGGCTTTTTCTGTTTCTTCCGCCCATAGGTTCATATAATACGGATGTATCTGTCCAAAAATTACGTATTTGCCAAAGGCATCCGAATCTAATCGTAAAACACTGAAATCTTTCGTCGTAACGATAGGCTCCAAAGAAAGACTGTCATTGGAGTCGCCCGTTACAAGATACCAACCGTTTTCACGGTGGATTGCAATTGGCTTATGCTGACATCCGACCCATAAAAGTTCGATGGCAAACATCAACATGACTGACGGAAGTGCTGATAAGACTGTACGATAAAAAGATATTCGCGTTCTCATAGGCTGCATAGGAATGGTTTTTCGGTAAAGATACGTATTTTGACGAAAGGGATAATGGATGGGCTGATTTTATTTCAGATAAACGACAACCTGTCCATCTATTTCATCAGGACAGGGGTATCACAAGAACTGTAGCCGATTATCAAAACATCTGCTTTAGGGGATTTTTTCATGTTGTCCAGCCAGAATTGGATGCTGAGCGTATTTTTCCCGGGGCGTAAGACAGTGGGTACATTCCGTAGCGATTGAAAAACTTGCATCACTGACTTTCGGAATGCACGGGGTACTTGGTTGAGTACCGTAGCATGGCTAATATAGCCTTCCGGGGTCACAGTATATTCCACCTGTAAAACATAACCCTTGTTCCTTTTTTGCTGGACAACGGGATATTTACATTTCCTGCTCAGTATTTTGATGAGCCAATTATAATCATGCAGTTCGTTCAGAGACTGGTCCAATCCGAAGATGTCGGGAGGTACTTCCTTACGCCATTCCTGGCCGAACTTTTTATCCAAATACCGGAAAACTTCTTCGTTGTAAGCAGTCAGCAGATGGTTGGGAATACTCAAATGACAAGCCAGTTTACCATCTTTCTTCAAAGGAAAAGAACTGATATACGTAACCCCATATTTTTCCCAGAAGGGATGCTTCCTTATAACCTCTTCTTTTCCAATAGGAATGATGAGTTTCAGATTGGGTTTCCCTTTGTCTATGTATTCACGAGACAAGGCCGGTGAACAATCATATTTTTCAATATATTCATACCATAGAGGAAGCGTAAGTCGCAGTGTATCACATTGAAATGGTATAGTAACAAGAGTGTCGCATGAATTTAAGCCGACAAATTGGACAACTAACTGATACTTTCCTCTTTTCAAATGCTCTATCTTGAATGTACCGGTAGAATCAGTAATCCAACCTTGAAACGGCTTTTCATCCATAGTCAAGTATGAAGCAATCAGTGGCCTCTTTGCAACATCGTAAGGAGGAATTTGCCGCACTTCTTCGCCATAGACTTTGCCTATGAGGGTGTATTCCGTAGTATCATTTGCTTGAGTGGACTTTAGCTTGTCTTCCCAAATGGTAAGCACAAAATCCTTGAATTCAATCGTGTACTTTCCGTTGATAAACAACACCTCCCAAGGATAAATGCTCATCAGTACTTCTTTAAATGCTTTTGCCAAAGGATGATCCTTGTCATCAATGTTTTCCCGTTTTGGACGAACGGACATAATCACTACATTCATATCCACCAGACAACCATCCGAATTGCATTGTATATCATTTACCCAAAAGGTAATACGTTGACCTTTGTATTCCGGAAAGCGATGCCAAGGGAAACGTCGAATGATTTCATCCTGAGCATGCTGTATTTTCATGCCAGCCCGTAGGGTATTATGGTAAGTCTGGCAGCTTTCTATACGACCGTGTTGAAACACTATCACTTGCTCCGTTTCTAGATTGCGGTCGAAGCCGCTGTGTACGTAACGCACCAGTTCACCTTTCCCAGCACGCAGTTCCCCACTAAACCAGCGGGCACCAATTTTTCCGTCTTGATAGTAAGGCTGAAACACTTCTTTCAACTGATCTGGCTGATAAGTGAGGGAATACTCTTCTTTTTTCTGTTTATCATAGACACAGACTTCCAAATGATGCAGATACAGATGAGATTGCTGCACTTCCCAATAGGCGGTATAGCCATCCCAATTGGCTGTAGTGATGCAATGGTTTTCCGGCAAAAATTCCATCAACCGATGAAACAGGATAGAATCCCGGTTGATGGGCTTGTCCAATAATACCCATTCTTCTCCCTGCAGATAGATGAAATCACCGGACAGTCCGGTAGCCTTTCCTTCCCAAGGAATAAGAAGGAAAAGGATGGCTGTCATCATACTTTTGAAAAATGTAGGTATCTTCATGTCACGTTCTAATAATGAGGATTATACAATACGGATGCTATAGATAAGCTTTCTGCTTGCTAAAGCTATTTTTTCTCCCTTGCAATGCTCAGTATTTCAGATTACAGAATATCCATCATCTTTCCCATAAACAAAATTAAACCTGTTTTATTTTCATGGATAACTAATAAGAATGGACGATTGACATGGAATGGATAAGGTGTAATCTCTGGCACTATTTCTGATTCAAGAACAACATTTGTAATAGTCGCTGCTGCTGCAACTGTGCCTGTTTCCGTTACTTCCAATCGGGTAAATTGTTCGATTTCAGAAATGTGGGCAGGTATATCTGTCATACGTGAAAAATCTGCACAATTTTCATTAAAAGCATCATGGATGCCCATTTTCTGGAAGGTAGGAATGATGTCGGATTTGTAATCCAACTTGATAGAAGGTAATTTGAGGTCCAGCATACAACTTATACTATCTGATGCGGACAGCCATGCTTTCCAATTAGCTTCACTAAATGTGGCTATGCAGGAGTCAATGGATACACCTTTCTTGGGAAGAATCACTGTCATGGCATACGAATCGTTTCCGTAAGGGAGGGTAGCCATTTCAAACAATTCCGTTTTATGAAAAGCAAACCATTGATCAGACAGGTGCATCATGCTGACCGGATGCTTCTTTCCACCCACAGGATAAAAGTTTTCCTGCCGGGTTTCAGCCGGATCAAAAGGGAAAATCCACCCACCTTTGAAGAACAACGTATTGATGAGAATACAGTTACCTTGTGCTTGATCCAAGATGTGAGGAATACGCCCTTGCGTTTGTTCCTTTGCCCATCGGTTGATAATGCCTGTTGATTTCGGTTCAGAAAAATCCAGGTTCTGTATTTCTGCAAGAAAATACTGCCGGTTTATTTGTTGAAAGGAATCCTTCACAGGTGACTTGTCATGAATCCAGATGGAATTGGCTGACTGAAAGACAGTCGTAGAATCCAATCGAGGCAGATTGCTTATCAGTTTTAAAAAGTAGTTATTGGCCAATGAAGGTTTATTCTTAGAAACGGAAAGTACCGAAGCTATTTCTTCTAATGTTTTTCCTGCAGCACCATTGGCAAGCATCCCTAAATTGAATTGGGCACTCAGAGGAGAAATGAAAAAACTTTGTCCTTTCTCCTGTTCATTCATCTTCTGAAAAAAACTGCAAGCAAAGTCATTACTGATGGATACCATAGGCATCTCCTCTTCCGAAAGCTCCAAGGAAGATAACTCTACAAAAGGTTTGTGGGATGAAGTCTGTTGGCAGCTGACAAGGATGCACAAACTTATTCCGGTAGCAAATAGTAAAAAGTTTTTCATATCACGTTCTAATTTTAATGGTTGTACAATACTGTATTTATCCTGAAGATAATCTTTCAGCCTGTCAAATCGTCGAAATGCAAATAGTGTTTTCATCAATGGATATTTTTTAGGGTTATTGACCGGACGTTTTTTTATCAGCTGAGGTTTCAGAGGTCGCTGAATTGTCCGAGTTTTGTGTGATGGTAAGATGGATGGGTATTTCTAATGTCTTGGTCTGTTTCCACTCTTTCTCATCATTACTCAGGCGGAATTCGGTCATCATTTGTATTCTTGTGCGGGTGTCCAATAGGGTAAGGTGATAAAGGAGACGATAGCGTCCCGGCTTGTTCGGATGCACCTCTGGATAAAGGGAAGCTGTACGGATACGATATTCGCCTGGTTGAACAAGGTAACCCACACTAAAGAAAAAATTGTCGGTAGGCAATTCTCGCCATATGCCTTGTTCGTCCTCGTAAGTAATGCAATATTCTTCTCCACACATGATATTTCGGTTGCTCTGGTTGATAAGCACAAAGGATGCTTTTGAGGTTTGTGTGGAATAAACCGGGTATTCCGGCCTTAGTGAAATGCCTAAAGTGTCAGAAACACCCGTTTCAGAATGAGGCATTGGTGATTCAGGTCCTTCAAAAGATACTGCCGGTGAATCGATGATGTGTTCTCTGAAAGCTTGTCTGGCAGCAGGAGTATTCAATTTGAAAAACACTAAAGCGGTATGATTGTCCATTCCCCAAAAGTTCATGTTGGATTTCAGAGCACCATCGGGTAGCTTATGAAACCGGTTGCTGATGGTGTCCAGGATGCTCCTTAGTTCTTTTTGGGTAAAGGTATGCTCTGTGTCGGCTTCCAGCCGGAAGGCTCCGCTCCCGGCGGACGCTTCCAGAATGCGTCTGGCTTTGGCAGTGTCTCCTCGTATCTGAAAGACGGGAAGAGAATCTTCGTAAAACATTCCTTCTACGAAGTCAGGGCATCGGGGACTGTCCAAGAAAAGCCCTATGGTATCCACACCATAGGCTCTGTTTAATGCTTCAATCACTTGCTCACCTGCCTTCTTTTGAGTGATAGCCGGTTGTTCAGCTTTATCAGATAGAACGGTTGAAGTCGATTGGCATCCCGTAAACAGGGCGCATAACAAAAACAGACACACGGAAAATCCATTGCTGTTAGGGTGTGATTGAAACGGAATATGTCGAAATGCTTTCATGACTTGTATGTTTTGAGATTCAACTTATGCCATAGGGCTACCTTCGGAATGCTTGTCAGCAAGGATAGCTGACTCGCTGAAAGATGAATGTCGGATAGACCGTTTTTCCATGCGTCATTTTCCGTCTGCTATTCGATTCTGAATTCAGCCGCCATATACCAATCTTGCCGCGAATCGAAAAAACCGATTTCCTTGATGATTCTGTAAGTCCCGGGACGGTTGTCATTGACCAATGGACGGAGCCTTGCGGTAAAGGTACGGGTATGCCCTTTCTCCAAACCATATCCTATATCAGTCCACGAACCATTATCGTGCAGATAAATCCATTGCTGCCCTTCTTTGCGGACAATCCAATAATCCTCTCCAAAGAACAGACTTTTGGGATTTTCGTTTGTAAGTTGAACCGTAATAGTTTCTGTTCCTACGGGATAGACCGCTTTTTCGGTCTGCATGGTTACTTGCAGGGTGTCAGAAAAAGAAGGCTTGTCAAATACTACGTTCTCTACAACCTTTCCGTGACTGACCGCTGAATAGCTGACCACTTTTCGCCGAAACATTTCCTGATAACGAGGGGTGTTGTTCATCAAGCCCACAAATATGGTATCCCCGTCATCATGTACTATCCAAGTAGTACTGATATTATGGGCAACCGTGTCGCACGGATTAGCAGAGTTCTTATCCCAATAATCATCAATCAGTTTCCTCAATCTTTTCACTCCTTTTCGGTCCACCAGTTCAAATTCCGCATACGCTACTTCGCCGCCATTAAAGGTCTTATAAATCCGATAGTTACCGGGGCGGTTGGGTATTTCAGAAGTATACAGTTCAATAGTTTGCAAACGATATGGATGGTAATCGGGATGTAGCATCCAAAGTATATCCTCGATAATAGGATTGGTGGGTAAAGGTTCCCATTTCTGCAGGCTTTCATTATAGAAAGCGAGACTGTATTCATCTCCACACGTATACATTCTATGGGAATGGTTATGGATAAAAACGTTCACCTGGGTAGCAGACAGCGGATAATAGGCAAATTCCGTGGTCATGGACAGTGAATCCGGATTCATGCGTTTTCCGGATGGAATATCCTTCGGCATCGGCTGCAAGCCCAAAATGGCTGGTTCAGATACTGTGCTGTCTTCCTTTTTCTTCGGCTCCGTTTCTTCAAGTTTAAAAAGAACCGGCATTGTATATTTCACCTTTACGGGCTTTCCCTTCCATGTTCCCGGTTTCCATGTTGGAAGCATGCTGACAATACGTAAAGCCTCTTTATTCAAAGAAGGCTCCACGCTCTTCAACACTTGAGGCTCTATTACCTTCCCTTTTTCATCTACGAAAAACTGAACGATGACTCTTCCCTCAACTCCTTTCTTTCGTGCTCCTTCCGGATATTGAATGCTGTTTTCTATCTGCTCCATTAATTTCTTCATGCCTCCAGGATACTCTGGATACTGGTCTGGTAGGTGATAAATAGAATCCTTTGCGGGAATCGGAGCATTCCCCGCTGCCTGTTGTCTGGATTTGTTAGCGCATCCCACCAGCAAAACACAGAGTATAGTTATGAATAGTATTCTCATGACATTCATTTTATTTCAAATTCAGCACTTAATTTTATTTCTTCCCTGTCATTATCTACGGATGTTAATATACGATACCTACCGGGAGCTATCTCATAATGTTCAATAGGAAATTGGAGGCAAAGAAAGTCTGATATAGGACCTATTAATTCGTCGCTATATACAAATTCTGTTACTTTCATTTTGGGTCTAATCCACTTGTTCTTTTCCCATTTTTCCAAAGTCCAATCATAGCCGTAGCTTAATCGAAAATGCTGCGGGTTTAGGACTACGGCAAAAATTAGTTTACTGTCCGGTGTATAATGTCCTTGTATCACTTTCATTTGAGTGGTTGTACCCAAATTATAGAAGCCGGCGAGTACCGATTCTGAACTACAAATTACAGTCGTGTCAGCATCAGCTATGTTTTTAGTATCCTTTGCTGTTTTCTCGGTGCATCCCATCAGTAGGATACTGAGACTAAATAGATAAAAAGTAATTGATCTCATAGTATACTTTACTTTAGTTCAATTAATTAACCGGTAATTCAAATTTGATTGGAAATGCATATCTCACTTTGAGGTTCACTCCATGCTGACGACCCGGCTTCCACTTGGGCATAATCGAAACAATGCGAAATGCTTCTTCGCATAATGCAGCATCCGCACTTAAAACAGGGTTGACACTGCGAAGAATTCGAGGCTGGGTCACCGTTCCATCTTTATCAATCACCACCTGCATGATTACCCTGCCTTCCAGTTTGCTACGCTTGGCAGTCTGTGGGTACTGTATGTTTTGTCTGATAAATTCTATCAATTTGGGCATACCACCCGGAAACTCAGGCATATGCTGCACAACATCAAACACATCTTCTTCGTCTGGGAGAAACTCATTACCGGAATCATTGGCAGGTCCTATAGGAATAGATCTTTCTCTGGTTGAAACCTGCTGTGAAGTGTAAGCTTCAAACCATTGATATATGTTGTAAAAGCAAGTCTCATCTTCATCATAAACTCTAATTTTCAAGAGGTAATCACCCGGCTGAGCATTCTTAGGTAAATCAATCCCGATTTCGGCTTCCTTCCCTCTTACCACCTGAAGGGCCACAGACTCTTTGTCTATGTTTTTACTGTGTATTTCATGTAATTTCCCTTGCTTATCCTCCCGATAAAAAATGTATTCACCTTTATACGTAAGACGATGGCTTGTACAGAAAATGGACACATAAACCTTATCGTTTGATAAGGAGTTTGAAATGATTTTAACGTCTTCACTTTTGCTTTTAATTTCCTGATGCGTCCGATCGTCCAAATGAACCTTGGCCACTCCTTCTGTATCATCCTCTAAGAAACCCCATTTTACTGAGGGTGATTTCTTGATAACTGAATCGAAATTTACGGGAGGAATATACTCAATTTCTACAGCTCCCGTATCATTCGGATTACACTTGGGACCATCATCAACAAGCACAATGAGATCCTTAATACGGAAGGTTACAGGAAAAACGTATTTTACTTTCACGGTCTCTCCGTTCAGTTTCCCCGGCCTCCAGTCTGGCATCATTTTTATAATGCGGAGGGCTTCCTGGTCTAACAGGGGATGGACGCTGTATGCTACTTTAGGCTGTACAACTTTTCCGTCGCGATCAATTACACTCTCTATCCAAACTTTTCCTTCTATTTTTTTGTATACGGCAGTTGGAGGATACTGAATGTGAGTCTGTATGTATTTTACAACTTCATCCATACCGCTTGGATATTTAGGCCGTTCTTCCAATATAGCATGGATTTCTTTATCGGAAGTCTTCAAATTGGAATATAACAATATGGTTGAATCCACCACTACAAGAGAAGTATCCATTGGGATGGCAGAACATTTTTTCGTCTCTGTTTTCTGTCGTTGCTGGACGCAACTGGTTGAAAGAAGGCAAAAAGCTATCAAAAATACAATACAGCTTCTCATAGGCAAAACAATATATGAAAACAAAGTTCTTTCGAAAACGCACAATATCCGCAAGAGGCTTTAAATCAACTCTTTCTATGGTAATTTACATATTCCACGCTGATTACATCGGAGGAATCGCGAACAGCTTCTTTGATGTCTGCCAACCGGAATTCGGTCATAAGTGTGATTTTTTGTTTCTTATCCATTAGTTCTACCTCATAGAAAAATCGGTATCTGCCCGGTCGGTTAGGCAAGACATTTGGGTTGAGGTTAGCTTTAAACAGAAATTGCTTACCAGGCTGAATACTATAGGCTATACTATTGAAGACCGTATGTATGGGAAGAGTTCGCCAGACTCCATGCTGGTCTTCATAAGTAATCCAGTATGGGTCTCCACTCTCTATCTCGTACTCGCTCTGATTGAATAGTACAAAAGTGGCGGCATGAGCCGTGTATGGGTATGCAGAGAATTCAGGATATAAATGGATGCCCAAAGTGTCGGAAGTGTATCGTTGATTGTTGGGTGACGGTTCTGTAGGTCCTTCCAAACGGATAGCGGGTGAATCCATGATCTTCTCACGAAAAATGGCTCTGGCTTCCGGAGAGTTTAGACATAAATTTACGATAAGATGATTCCCATATACGCCCCATCCCCATATATTGCCGTCTAATCGAGTGCCCTTTATTTCTGAACGCACATATCGTTCTCGCAGTTCGTTCTGTATCTTTTGCAATTCTTGCTCTGTAAACACAGAATCCTTTACATTCTGAGTAGCTACTAGAAGATGGCAGATCGTGTCTTGGGTATGAACGGAAACTGTTTGAGCACCTTGTGTAATCGAAGCTGAATCACTCTTTACCGCAGACTGATTGTTTCCGGACGGTTTACCGTTACATCCCACAAGTAACCATACTAAGAGAAGAATTAATGCCATTCCCAAGGCTAAATAAAGCATCGCCTTAAAATTGGCAGCCTTATCCAGCTCTTCTTTTTCCAAAGTTTTCCGGCGGATATCTTCCATCTTTTCCACCGTTATCTGAGAGAGGTCAGTCTCTTTTCCTGTATCTAATAACCGGTGGTAGGTGGCTGTTAGCCTCTCCCGGTTTCGTTTGCGCAACTCCCGATTTTCCTTATCACGTTGCAACATGTCATTGATGCATCCTAAGGTTCCCATAAGCCATATTTTACAATGATTCTCAAAGGTAACAAATAGAATTAGAAATCAGCTATCTGTTTTTATAAAAAGACTTCCGTTTGGTTAATTTAACCCATCCACCTCTGTCTAAGACTTGCTTTGAAGCATCCGTCCTAATAAAAAAAACAACAAATGATTGTATTTTTTCAGATGCACTGCATTATCTCATGATTTTATAGTACCTTTGTCCACGATTATACCAATCATTTGTTTTATGAGGAAATTTTATACTTTACTATTGCTCATGGCCGTTTCTTGTTCCATCTTTGCGCAAGACAGGCTATCCTTGTTCATCAGCAGAGCAAACAAATATGCCTCTGTAGAACTGTCCGACTACCGGAAACGATTGTGCGTGGAGTATAACACACGCGGCAGTCTTCTGGATGACTATTACAGGCAATGTGGACGCGACTGGGGTAATGTCGGTTTAGCCCTTGAAATAGCAAGGACTTCCGGCAAACACATGCGTGACATCTGCCATTATTATAAACGTTATCGGAAATGGAATCGTGTTTTGATTGAAATTGGTATCAGACCGGGAAGCGATTACTACAATCCTTTTTATGACAGGATTGATTTCCATAGCAGATATTGGCACAAACATTATTGTTCCTATTGTGACCATCACGACAGGTATCACCATCCTAAAAAATACAAGCGTCATAAATGGGATGATGATGACGATGATGATGACGATGATGACTGGGATGATGACGATGACTAATTTAACACAAAATACATACCAAAATGAAAAAGATTTTATTTTTAGCAGTTTGCTTTTTGATGCTTGTTGGCAACACTTATGCACAAAAGGGAAAACAAGCAATCGGATTCGGTTTAAGTTATGGAACAGAAATTGAGAGTGTTGGTCTAGGACTGAAATATCAGTACAATATCACCAACCCCATACGTCTAGAACCCTCATTGAACTATTTCTTTGAGAATGACAACGTCAGCATGTTAGACGTAAACCTGAATTTCCACTATTTGTTTCCTGTGGCAAGTAAAGTAAAGCTTTATCCATTGCTTGGTCTGACATTTTCCAATTGGATGTTTGACTGGAATGATGACTGGGATGTGGACATACATGGAAATCATGTCCATATAGATGGCGATGACGACAGCGACAATGAATGCCGGTTTGGCATGAATATTGGTGGTGGAGTTGATTTCGCAATAGCCAGAAACTGGATGATGAACTTTGAGTTCCGTTATCAACTGGTCAGTGATTTTGATCAGGCTGTATTCAATCTCGGATTTGCTTATCGTTTTTAAATTTGCCGTACTTGTATAATCAAGAAAGAGCCTTTTGCTGAAATGCAGCAAAAGGCTCTCTTCTTTTATTGGAATTGAGTATTTACATGAATCTTATTGTTTTGGTGTACCGTCTTCTTTAATTTCAACTTGAATGTCAGGTTTTCCATCCATTTCCAATTCTACGATATAATAGGTGCCTGTAGGAGTAACCACCTTTTCAGCTTCCTCATCATCCAGCTCATAGCCGGCATGTTCTTTTTCTGCATTCTTAGCAGCAGTTTTCACGGCATCAGGCAGAGACGTATACAGCACATCCTTTGAAGTGGAAACCCACGCATAGGATGCTGTAACATCAAAGCAAACCTCCAACTGGTCAGCTTGCACAAGAACGTCTACTTCTAGAAGTTTGGAAACAGGATCCAGTTCAACCTCCAACAACTTATAACCAGCATACTTCTCATTCAGTAACTGAGCTACAGATGCAGGGAGTTCAGAAGGTAAATAGTTGAACGAATCATCGTCTTTATCAGCCACTTCCTTCAATAGATTTCCATTGACATCAAAATAGAGGTCCAATTCCTCCTTGCCTTTTTCGATTTCAATCACATATACTTTCTCCATGCCCTTACGCTCAAGCATATCCACATCGTCACGCTTCCAACCCTCATATTGAGTAAGCGCTTCAAATGCTTGTTTAACCGGCGCAGGAAGAGCATCATAAGCAATGTCCGTTTCTGTCATCAGCCAAACTCCATTTGCATCAAACCAGGCTTCTTTTTCTGTATTGTCTTGATTGAAAGATGCAACATGATTAGTCCCCCGCGTAGACCAGTTATGGGCTACGTTGCCAAATTCATTGATAAAGGCTTTCTCCAGTTGTTCTGAAACAGGAGCATCCTCATCGTCATCATCACAACTTTGCATTGCGAAGCTGAACAGGCCCAAGGCCAACATTATAAAATACATTTTCAATTTCATAATCGTTCAATTTTAAATGTAACTAATCCGTTCATTCTATTTTTAAATACTCAATTCTATCAGGCTTGTTTGTCGGCAAACACTTTCCACACTCCGGCACTTAATGCAGCACCGATGAAAGGTCCGATGATGAATATCCACAGCTGACTTAAAGCTTCCCCACCTTGGAAAATAGCAGGAGCTATACTACGGGCCGGATTAACCGAAGTTCCCGTATAGCGAATGCAGGCGAGATGAACCAGCACCAAAGAAAGACCGATAGCAAGTCCTGCAAAGTTGCCTGCTCCTTTCTTTGCATCTGTTGTACCCAATACTACCAATACAAAAACAAAGGTAAAGACTATTTCCGCCAGTAAAGCTCCGATTACGGAAACTCCTTCCTGACAAGCATTGGCTCCTGTACCGACCAGTCCGGAATTGGAAGTCAGCACCCACAAAATAGCTGAACCGATAAAGGCACCGATTACTTGAAACAGCATATACATACCGGCATCCTTTCCACTGATACGTCCCGACAACAAACAACCCAGTGTAATAGCCGGATTGATATGACAGCCGGAAATACCGCCAATAGCGTAAGCCATAGCCACAACAGACAGTCCGAAGGCAAGAGCCGTACCAACAACAGTAGAAGCTAAATCAGGGTTAGCTGACGTACACGACAAACTGACCGCCGTGCCACATCCCATAAGAACGAGAACCATCGTTCCCAACATTTCAGCAATGTACTTTTTCATGTTTTCTTAATATTTTGATTAAACTATATTATTATACTACAAGGTTTAAAAACAGGCTGTTTAACCTATGTAACTTGCAAATGTATAAATAAAAATAAAGGTTCAAACTTTTTTCTTGGGAAATATGGTCATAGCTTATAAAAAAGGAGACAGACATTCTGAAATTCATCTGATTCCATGTCCTACAGCATATCTTTATGGCAAAGAAAGCTTATGAACATAAAAGCCATGCTACACCACACATATCTGTATCTTTTGGAAAAGGCCGCACTCACACAAGCTACAGCCAAGGCTACATGCACCATCTTTGAATATATATCCGCTTTGGTGGTGCATGCCAACATAGCGGTGATAGCTACCATCAGCAACAACATATTCAAAATAAACCGAATCAATCTCTGTATACACATATTTATCGTCTTTATTACTATAGTGTGGAAATCGTCTTTCTTCCTTGCCAATTATCCCCAACAAAGATATCAATAGAGGCAGAAACGTCAAAGAAAACCACCCGGATAAAATATACAACACGAAATCATAGAATCATTGTACCGACTCAACATAACCTATGTAATACTTTCCTTCGGATCACTTTATTATTAAATATGCAAAATTGACTCAGAATACAGTTTATGCTTAATATTTGTTAATTAGAAGACCTGCCGATAATAACGGATTATAATTGATGCTAATATTGCAACCCTAAACTTTTAACAACTCATTCTTATGAAGAAATTTATTGCAGTAACCGTAGCTTGCCTTACTTGTAGTGGCATCTATGCTCAAAGAGCTTATGAAGGAGCCAACTTGGGAGATAACTGGTCTATTGGCATCCATGCCGGTGTTACCACTCCATTGACCCACAGTGCATTTTTCCCGAACATGCGAGCCACATGGGGACTTGGAATAGGCAAACAGCTCACACCCTTTTTCGGTATGGGTGTGGAAGCCATGACCAGCATCAATACGACTGCCAGTAAAACGGCATTTGACAACACCAATGTAAGTTTATTGACTTCCGTCAATCTGAGCAACTTATTTGCAGGATATTGGGGAACACCCCGATTATTCGAAATAGAAACCGTAGCCGGACTCGGTTGGCTACATTATGCCCAAAACGGTGACGGAGACCGTAACAGCATCTCCAGCAAACTGGGACTCAACTTCAATTTCAATTTAGGTGAAGCCAAAGCTTGGACCATTGGTATCAAACCAGCCTTGGTATATGACCTGAACGCATGTGGTGAACGAAACGTAGGATTTAACGCCAACCGGGCAGCCTGGGAAATTACAGCCGGTCTGAAATACCACTTCCGTTGCAGCAATGGCAAACACCATATCTCTTTTGCCAAACTGTATGACCAGGCAGAAGTGGATGCGCTGAACGAGCAGGTAAATAACCTGAAACAAACCAACGTAGATCAAGAAGCCGAACTGACTGCTGCCAACCAACGAAATGCTGAATTGGAACAACAGTTAGCCGACTGCAAGAATCAGGGTCCGGTTATCGTAACAGATACCATCACCAGCCACAAGAAAACATTGGAATCTGTGGTAACCTTCCGCCAAGGAGGTGTCAGTGTGGTAGCTTCTCAGACCCCTAATGTGGAACGTATTGCGACTTACTTGAAAAATCATGAAAAGGCTACTGTATCCATCAAAGGATATGCTTCTCCGGAAGGAAAGGCCGAAGTAAATGCCCGTATCGCCCAACAACGTGCGGATGCCGTCAAGAGTTTGTTAGTGAAACGGTATAAAATAGCCGAGAACCGGATTACAGCCGAAGGACAAGGTGTAGGAAACATGTTTGAAGAACCAGATTGGAATCGGGTAAGCATCTGCACCATCCATGAAAACTAATCCGCTTGGAAGCTACATTGTGTGTGAAAGTTCGGACATACCAAGTGTCCGACTTCTTTTTGATTGAAACTTAAAATGAACATAATCATGAAAAAAAGTATTTTAACTGTCTTGTTTGCGTTATGCAGCACCATTGGATTCGCACAAGTCTCCTTTCAGGTAAAAGCCGGTCTGAATCTGAGCAGCTATATCGGTGAAAATTCCGACCATTCCAAATTCAAGCCCGGAGCACGCATCGGAGTAGGTATGGAATACCAGTTTACAGACCTTATTTCTCTGCAGCCTTCTCTCTTCTTCTCACAAAAAGGGGCCAAATACTCTAGCGGCTATGAAGGAACCGTCGTTGATGCCGATGCAGACGTAAAGATCAACCAACTCTATTTGGAACTTCCTATCAATGTACAATTCCGCTTTAACCTTGCAGACAACACCAATCTGGTCATTGCGACCGGTCCTTACCTTGCTTGCGGTGTAGGTGGTAAGACTAAATTTGACGGAGGAGCTTCTATTGGCGGCATTGCAGTCAATGGAGGAGACAAAGTCGATACTTTTGGCAGCGACGGCCTTGACTACAATCGTTTTGATGCCGGATGGAACATTGGGTTAGGGGTAGAATTCGGCAAGATTTTGGTCGGTCTCGATACCCAGCTCGGTTTCTGCAAAGTGATGGACGGAAACGCTCCACATAATGCCAATATCGGTATTACTTTGGGATATAAATTCTAAGCTACTTTAAATAACTCTGTTCGTGAGAGTCTGCCGCTGAGAAACGGCAGGCTCTCTTTTTCGTTATATCCTTGTACAAAAGACTATATACTTTACTTCTTCTTTCGATAACTGATTTACCAGATTCGAGTCAGTGTTTTTTATTGGGAGGTAATTTTTATCCTCATACAGTATATTACATGAAAAAAGAAAGTTCCGGTTATGCATTGACGGAATACCTACATCTGAATAGTTCAAGAGAAAATTCAAAAGATTTAAAAGAGGATTAAGAATATAATATTCACTAACAAAAAATAAGATTACAATACCAATAATCAATGAATTGCATTTTTATTTTTGCGGTCATTTGTGAGGCTGAACAATAATATAAATTTAAATGGAAAGATATCATGAAAAGAAAAATGACTATTATATTTTTAAGTACAAGCATATCGCTACTGTTCTCTTCATGTTCAACTGTACTGGATATTATAACAGGAAATAGCCGGTGTATATATCCTAATTGTACAGAACGGGCAACCGATGACTCAGCCTATTGCTCATATCACAAACCGTACTACTTAAAATAAACGCTTTCTCTACGTAAATTAACACGTTGGGAAAAATTTAAAATGCCTTGTTTTAATATACATTATTATCTTCCCAGACCATAATGTACCTGTGTTATTAAACATGCTATTTCCAGAAATACAACATCTGTTAAACCTTTGCTTAGAATGATTCCTTTAATCATTGTAACAAGATCATACATTACCACTTTTCACAAGTCATAATGCATACTTAAACATATTATATTGGCTAAACATATAAATGGCATCATTCTCACGAACAACGCCATTTGGATTTGCTTCAATAATATCAGTTGAATCGCCATTCAATCTGTTTCTAACATAAACATTGAATACATTACATTATAACGTATCATCACATTCACATTAAATAAGCTATATAAAAAACAAACAATTATGTTTACAATAAGATCTGTATAAAATATTAAATACAAAGTAACACATTATATATGATATTTGCTAATATTGTCATAGAAAAATACATATCTGATTGTGTTTTATCTACATGACCAAACAATCTTTCGGTAAAATTTACCGAAAGATTATAATCAAATATATTCTCCCGGAGTTGTATGTCTGATACAGGACACGGGGCTTGGTTTCCCTTTTTTGAATGACAGGTCTGGCTTTTATCAATTATAAAGCGTATCTTTACGGTCTCAAATATCCGGCTGTGTAAAAATATATCGGACGGTTTATTTATTGAAACATTGCAAAACTATACTGTCAGGATGTACCGGCATCTTTACAATATGACAGTAAGAAGCTTATTGGTTTTTATTTATTAAACGAAAAAATGAATTTGTTATTATTGAATGCAGCCTCAGGCAGTAAACTTGAGCAGGCACTGGAGAAACTGGTAGATTTTGGAATGGACGCAGGTAAGGATATACTTGTCGCCATTCTGATATATTCAGTCGGTCGTTTTATCATTAAGCAGATCAGTGTGTTGATAGCCAAGGTTCTTGAAAAACGGAAGATAGAGACCAGTGTGCAGACTTTCTTGAAAAGCCTGGTGAAGATTCTATTGAATATGGTACTGGCCTTTGCCATAATCAGCAAGTTGGGAGTGGAAACGACCAGTTTCGCCGCACTTTTGGCGTCAGCCGGCGTGGCTGTAGGTATGGCACTTTCCGGCAATCTTTCCAATTTTGCAGGCGGTTTGATCATACTTGTTTTCAAGCCTTTCAAAGTAGGCGATTATATAGACGGACCCGGTGTAAGCGGTACAATAAAGGAGATACAGATCTTCCATACCATACTTTCCACTCTTGACAACCGGATGATATACGTTCCTAACGGGATGCTCAGCGGAAATGCCGTGATTAATTACAGCAAACAGGAAATGCGCCGTGTCGAATGGGTATTCGGGGTGGAATATGGAGAGGATGTACAAAGGGTCAGAACCGTATTGCGGCGTATTATTCATGCAGACAACCGTATTCTGGACACTCCCGCCCCTATCATTGTTTTAGGCTCATTAAGTGCGAGCAGCGTTGACATTACCGTCCGTGTCTGGGTAAAGACTGCTGATTACTGGAATGTCTTATATGATATCAATGAAATTGTTTATACGACATTTAATGAAGAGGGGATTGGATTCCCTTTCCCACAACTTACTGTGCACCGGGCTTCAGAATAACAATATAATAAAATATGGGGCTGTCCTTATAACGGGATTCCCGTGTCTTGCCGTCATGCCGGAAAAATTCACCCCGTTGCCCCGTCCGATCATCCGTTCCCACATGTCAGGGGCTATGACCTTGTACAATGAGAGGCTCTCTATTGCCTCACTGATAAAGGGATTGGCTACACGCTGCCGTTTCAGACTCACCCCGGTTTGATAGTAAAGGTCATACAGGCGGTTGTAGTCCCATCCGAATCTGCTGTTTGCAACCCAGATGTCACTTGCCTTTCAGTCAAAAAGCGGGTAAAGGTTATATATGCTCTCATCTATTTTAGTACTCCACTTATTAGTGTCCCGTTAAAATCGGGACACTAATGATGCAGATTATTAACTAATCAAATGTTAATTCATAAATACAATTTACGTAAAATACGGGATAACTGAGAACAAATTAAAACCGGATGAGAAATTGACAATATGGTGGAGGGGCATTACGGAACAATAACAGAAAAGAGGACTTTAAAACAGCGGATGTATGTTGACGTATATTGCTCGTTGTTTATGACAAATGCTATTTTGTGACTGTCTATATGCTAATTCCAACGGTAACATGAATTTATATGTGAATCATATTTTTCAATGACAGAACCAGTGTAAGCAATCGTTTGTTTGTATTGCTGTTTATGAAAGAAGCCCTCTTTGCAGAAAAAACATTTGCCGGTTCAGAATACTCGCCGCAAACATCTACTCCTATTACTCTTGTTTTTGTCAATATCAGAATCAAAAGCTTTTCCAAGTTTTCCAAGGACAAAGAACCTTGGTCCCAATTTGTTATGGCTGAAGTGGCATTCAATATATCTTTGTCTATAGAAATGTAAAGAGGGTGATCCGTATTTTCAAGAATGAACTGATTCCGTCTGTCTTCTTGAAAAAGTTCGGTTTCATTATAAAATTTTACGCGATTCCTGTATTGGGAAGGAATAGCGTTTATGGACTCTTCTTTAGCGCCTATAATATATACTTTACGAAGATAAGGATTTGTATCCAAAATGACTTTTATCCAGCATCCACATGAAATCATATCATTAAACCGTGCAGTCTGCATATCGGAATGATGGTCAAAAACAATTAAGGAAAAAGGTTCTTTTATTTTGTCTATCCAGAATTTGCTTACATAATGATAATTTCCGGAATCAATAAAATGTATCCCTTCCGGAGAATATGAATTTATTCTTTTCATTATAGTACTTGCAGACGTTGCATCACAAAAACAATTGGTGCCAGTCAAATCTGTACAATCCACCCAACGGTGGTAAAAGCTGTTTGCAAATATTTCCTGTTCGTAAACATGGGTAAAATTCATAAGAACAACAGTGGATTCCATATTTGTATATAAATTCTTAAAGAAATAAGATCGTAAATCAAAATAACTTTACCATAGAAATTAATATGACCGAATACATTAAGAACATTCTTCTTATTGATTAAAACTTATTGGAAAAGTAAGTTCATACAGTTCCGGTATTGTATAACCAATATCAGCCATGTTCGTAATATCCTTGCATGCTCATTTCATATGCTGTAAAATAATTATATTTATCTTCTTCAATCGGATAGTCCCAACAACCAAGCTGATGAAAGATTTCACCTCCGAAACCGTGTTTAAACTTGTATAGTCCGTACATAGGATGCGAAGGATTGGATGTCGGAGCAATTCCAAACATGTCATATTCACGGCAGCGGTTTTCTTTTGCAATCTGTATGGCTTTCCATTGCAAGGCATATGTAGGCATCAGATTACGCATTTTTGAGGTTGAAGCTCCATAAAGATAAGTGGCACGATGCGCAGAAAGCACCAAAAACATGGCGGCCAATGGAATTTTATCATAATAAGCTATCATAAGCTTTACATTCACCCCGTTGTCCGGGTATTCTGTTTTTGAAGCAAACATATTACGGAAATAGCTGATATCATTCAAATGCAAGCCATTACGTAAAGCTGTTTCAGTATAAAGTTCATACCATGTTTCCAATCCTTCCATGCCTACAGATACGACATTGACCCCTTTTCGAAGTGCCAGCCGAATATTATACCGGGTTTTAGGCTTCATTCTATTCAATATGGCTGATTCATCTTGAGTCAAGTCAAGGACAATTGTATTGGCGGGAAGAATATTGGAATTTGCTTTCCGAAGATTCCGATTGCAAGTTCCATAATTCAACTTTATTTCCTGAAACTCCTTTTGGGGTAATCCAATCCAATTTCCCTTCACATCAAAATCCTCTTCTCTGCACCAATGGGATTCCCAATTCAAATCATACCGTAAGGCTATACAATGTTTTGGAAGATAAGATTTCAGCATCTCTGACAATTCTTCCAAAAATGCTCCCTGATTGGATTCTGAAGGTTCCGTTTCTGGTCCGTAAGGAATATATGCAAGACAATCCCTGTCATTGAGATACTGGTAGAATATAATAAAATCAGCATTGGTGTATGAAAATCCGCCAACCTCCGAATAGATATCACTGTTCCGGACAGAGAATTCAAAAGCACAAGAGTTCATTCCCAATTTCTCCTTTACCTTAGACCAAAAAGATGTCTGCTGAACAATGGGTGTGCTATAAGCATAAATGGTTTCTTTAGGTTCTATTTTAATATTCATGACAAAAAACTTAAATGCATACTTATAACCGCTATATCTTTTATAGGCAGTTCTTCAGCCGTCTCCCTCTGGAAATGGCTTGACATTCAAAAAGAGCCCTAAAAATAAAAAACTTTTAGAGTTTGTTTATAAATTAAAGTTTAAATAAAAAAGAGTGTCACTGCTTTCCGTTGAGATAACTATTTTGGGATTGCAAACTTGACTAATTATGTATTGATACAGATGTAAAAGCAATGCTGTGGCAAGTTATCAAGAAAATATTGAACTTGCAAGGAAAAAGGTAAAAATACTTATTTTGAGCATTATTTTTGTGACATTCATATTCAATTTAACGGTTATCGGTTATTATTAAAGTATAGAAAAGGTGAGAATTTCCGTTGTATTTGTTTTGTGGTTTATTTTTTATGGTTCTTACATATCTTATTCTTCTGTTATTTCGGAGAGTTGATTGACTTCCATTATGATGGTGACGTGCTATTGGTGAAATAGAATTACAGGGCATTGATTTACATCTTATATCTAGTTATCTAGATGTTTATATCGTTGCCGGTTTCTTTGTTTTGGCATCAAAAGAAAGCCCTACAGATATTAGCAGGGCTTCTTTCATGTTTGGATATGGTTAATAATATCCTGGATTTTGTGTCAGTTGCGGATTTTTGTCTAACTCACCACTAGGGATAGGCCATAAAAGTTGGTAGAGATTATTGGGGCTTAGTCCCATAAAGGATTCACCCAATCCATTTCTTCTGATGAAATTCATATAGCTGGGTGAGTTTATCTGGTAGTGCAGTGAAGCAATGGCCTTCAGGACATCCGATTGGTCAGCTGTGAGATTCTTATACTCGCATACTTGATTGATGTATTCCTTAGCCTTGGGAGTGTTTCCTGTGTGATATAGACATTCAGCAGCTGTCAGTATCACATCCTTGTAATCAAGGCAAGGGAAGATTTTTTGAGCACTGCTCATTTCTGGATAATAGCCTAATATGCACTCTGCATTATTTTGGTATTCAGTCGCTTGTGAATATTCCAAGTGGTATTCACCTCTTCGGATAACTTCTTCCAAAAGCGGTAATGCCTTGTCGAATTTTTTTTGATTGCAATAAACAAAAGCAAGCAATATCCTTGCTACATTCTTAGAAACGAAAAGCATACTGTTAGCGTCTTGAAAAGCATCATAACGATGTTCGTCTAAGTCTCCCATTGCATCGAACAGCATATTCTCCACTCTTGAAAGAACTTCTGCTTCATCTGTACGTGGCAGGAAAATGTGGGCATCATTCGGACGCTGCATTATAAAAGGTATGCCGCCCCAACGAGAAGATAGCTGATAGTATGCTAGTGCAAGGTGGGTATCGATAAACGACTGGTAGCAATTCAACTGGTTTGCATCAACATCTTTCATTGTGAGCCACTGATTGATTGCGGTGTAATAACGTCCCCATATGTTTCCTATTTCGCCATCATAAGGCCGAAAAGGAACGGGGTCTCTAAAGTTTTCTTGATGGATATAACCAGTCTGTAAATGAAGTTGTTTAGATACGGCATCCCTCATAATGCTCATTATACCCAATACCACATGTTCTCCAGCGTCTCCCAATCTAACAGGGTCATGCTTAACCCAATAATTCTTGTCTCCAGATTGTTTGATAGTTACCGTGGCAGCCACTTTACCTCTTGCGTTATATACTGTAAAGGTGGTGGACAAATCTTTTTTGAATTGTGCAGGTTCAATTTTGATGGTAATGGTATTGTTCTCAATAGTTTTGTTGTACTTGATTGAAGGAGTTGGGAGATTTGCGCCTGGCTCATATAGTCCTCCAAAGTAATTTTCTTCTATAACATTGTCTTGGGGTAATTCTTGAAGACCAGAATCAGAGTCAGAATCAAAAGATGGTGGATTCAAATAATAAGGCTTGTCAGAAACAATGGAAATGGTATATTCCCCGCCTTCTTTCGGGACATTTATTTCTGTTGTACTAAGTGTAACAGATTCTGATTCGTCCAGTTCATTTCCGGCAATACCATCATTATCCCAGTCGAAATAATAAGCCAAGTCTTTGACTTTAACCTCCAATCCTAATTCTTTGTAGCGGCTCTTAATGTTCTCGGATATTCTATCCAGTCTTGCATTTAGGTAGTTCTTACCGGATTGTATTCTTTTTTTTGTTTCTTGGCTAAAAGCACCTTCTTTGCCAAATTCGTTGCTTAGAATGGATAGATATTCAACGATTTCAGCATCGGACCTGTCTGTTAGTACCAATGATGATATGGCTATCAATGCACCGGAAGCATCATCACCGGAAGTAAGAGAGAATTGGCTCGCATCTTTAGAGGCGTATTGCTGTAATCCGAATTGGGTAAGCAATTCCTTTTGGGCTTGTGCGTTAGCTTCTTTGAATGTCATACCTTTGGTAGTAATCAAATGATGGATGCGCTTACTTTTCAAGTGAGTTAATACATTGACATTGATAGTACTGTTGTCTTTTAAGTCCACAATAGCGTCCAGCTTGATAGTACCTTCTGATAATTCACCGTCTATCTCATTAAAAAAATAGCCATCTGCCGTCAATTGGGCATATGGGCTGTTAATTTTGAGTGCGCCATAATTAAAATCCCCCAAGTTGTTGTCAATGGTAGCGGAATAAAAGCTTCCAGTAGGGGTCATATACTCATCCAAAGTTCGCATATCTACATGAGAGCCACGAATCATCGGACCTTTTTCGACTTTGCCCATAACGTTAAAGACTTTTGGTGTAAAGCTGTCTTCTGTTTCATCGTTATCGCTGCATGAGGATAGTGCCAAGACGAAGACAGTAGATAAATAAAAGATTTTTTTGAAGTTCATAAGAATATGTTTTTGATTGATTTTACATCAATTATGATATTTGTTATAATTCTTTAAGACATTGGTTTATCATTAATCCATTTGATACTTGTTTTCGCCAGCAGATAATGATGGCTCTTTTCTGGCTTTGTATTTGAGTTTTTAAATATATCTCAAATCAAATTTATATTTTCAGAGTATGTCTGTCTTATCAAAGCTTCTAAAGTTTTATGTTGTGATATCATACTTGTTGGTTGCTGACCATTTGCATGATGCTACAACATTAAAAAAGGCAGGATCGACCAACCCTGCCTGGATTAATACAAAACTACTTTACTGTTTTTTTAAGATGCTTCACAGCATTAAAAGTTCAATAACATGAAAAATGAAAATGCTTTCAATCATTTGTTGTGGCAAAATTACAAAAAAAACAATAACAACCTCTTAGATAATAAGAAACGCACATAATAAACAATAAATAGACCAAATTGTGTGCAGTATCTTTCGTTCAAGGTTTATTTATCGTTTGATTTTTACATAAAGGTTTATATTTATAAACGATAAAACTCTTAAATAGGATTTTATTGTTTTACTTGATTAAAAAATATAAGCAAGAGACAATTGCCAATATCTGTTTTTTGATTTGAAAATATCACCATCGAAAATTTGGTCTATGGTGTCATGTTTGTCTCCTCCAATATGGTGTTTGGCGGATTCCGTCAAGCCGATATTATAGTAGCAGCTTAGCATCAGATGTTTCATAATCTTTGCGCCACCGCCGAGATTCAGACCGACTTCGGTGGAACGCCATCCCATAGAAGAAAGGTTCTTGTCTATGGCATCTACGGCTATATGGGCTAGTTTGCGTCCCCAATTGTCCTCATTCACCAAAAAAGAAAAAGAAGGTCCTATTCCTAAAAATAAGTCAAAATTGTCAGACAGTCCCATTTCCCATTTCAGTTCTATGGGGATGTCGATACTTTGTGTTTTGATGTCGGCACTGGCATCATTGGAGGTGTTTGTCAATTTCACTCCACGTTGTACATACAATAGGGAAAAATCTAGGGTTAGTCCATAGAAACCGGTCTGATATTGCAGCATGGGACCTACTTGAAAACCGGTCATATTCTCTGTTTTAACCCAGTTGCTTATACCATGAATATCAGCCTTGTTACCAAGTATACCAGCTTTCAATCCCAAATGAAGTCCCTGAGCCATACAAATAGCAGGACACAGCCATACTAAAAAAGATAACAGATAAAAAACTTTTCTCATTTTATTTTTAATAATTGTTGTTATAACACAAAGGTATGGATTTTGGTCAAGACATAATGGCATGGATTACGGTATTATTGGTAAAAAAATCATTTTTTTTGTGCTTTTTTCGCTTCAATCAATTTCTCGTATTATTTCAGTTTCTTCTCCATCAAATATATTGTTAACTTTGCTTTTATATTGGAATCTGGTTTACTATTGGATGATGCATTTTTATTATACGATATGACTATTTGATTAAAGGTAAAAATGAATAAAGTGATAATTTACGGAATGATGCCTGTTCTTTTGCTGTTTTTTTCATGTAATGAAAAGGATAATGTAACCTTGTCAGAACTGGCAGGTGAATGGACAGTGATAGAACTGAACGGGCAGTCAGTTACGGCTATACAACAGCCGTTCATCGGTTTTACTCAAGAAATGAACATCTATGGGAATTACGGCTGCAATCGCCTGACGGGAAAATTTGAATTGTCGCCACAATCTACACAGATGGCAATGAGTAAAGTTAGCACAACCATGACGCCTTGTCCGGACATGGAATTGGAAACAGACATGTTGGAGGCACTTGTTAAAATTCGGAATGTCAAACATGGGGAGACCAATAGGATTGTTCTATGTGATTCGGTGAACAAACCATTAATTATACTTGAAAGGCGGTGTTATGAAATACCTTTGGATGATTTGCAAGGTAAATGGAATATTGAGAAAATTTATGGAGAATCTGTGTCTGATACGATAGGAGAAAGTCCGTTCATAGCTTTTAATATAACATCGAAACAGATATGCGGAAATGCAGGTGGTTGTTGGATAGCAGGTCGTTTTGAAACTGAAAGCAGTAAGAGGAATTCTATCACTTTTCTTGATATAAAAACAGAACAAACCATATTGAATGCCTTAAAAGAAGTAAGAACTTTCGGTCTGCTTGTTAATGGACATGTGGGGTTATACACTTCGGACAGTACGATAGCATTTGAATTGGTGAAAATAGAATAGAGTTTTTTTGTAAAAAGTTATTTTCAATGAAATTATATGTATTTATCCAATGCTTTTTGAAAAGAAGGTCGGTGCAATATTTTGTTCTTTTCTTTATATTGATTTCCATCATGGCGGTTATCGCAAGTTCGTTTGAAGAAATGACTATATATAGACTTCCTTTGTTTGGGATAACCTATGTTTCTTCTTTTGTCTTTTTAATCGAATATATAGCCCGTATCTTGTCTGCACCGGCACTTTATCCGAATGATAAGTCAGTAAAAGCACGTTTAAAATATACATTCTCTTTTTATGGTTTTGTTGATTTTGTAGCGGTACTTCCTTGTGTGCTTACTTATGTATATTGGGATACGGAAGTGGTGCATATCATTATCTTGCCATATATTTTTATTATATTTAAGTTAATACGACATTCGAGAGCTTTTCGGCTTATTGGAAAAGCTCTCGCTTCTGTTAAGGAAGAGCTTGAAACTGCCTATATCGCCAGTTTTATCACCATCTGTTTTTCAGCCATTCTTATGTATTATATTGAAAGAAAAGCTCAACCTGAAGTTTTTGAAAACATAGGAGACGGAATTTGGTGGGCTATTATTACATTTGCTACGGTAGGATACGGTGATATTTATCCAATTACCCCTTTGGGCAAACTTTTAGGTTGTATCATTTGTTTGGTGGGGGTAGCGATGGTGGCTATTCCGACCGGTATTATCAGTTCTTCTTTTATGAATATGGTACAAAAAAAGGAACAGGGCCAAGAAAAAGGAAATGACAGCCAATAAGAAGTTTGATATAATAAACTTTTGTTAATGGATAGGTTACAAAAGAGATTCTATAACATTTCCTTGCGATTATTTTTTGCAAATAGTAAACATATAGATAATACTTTATGAATTATTGTTATTTTCCATCTGCTTAATTGAAGATGGGAAGCTTTAGTTAATTATACAATAAAAGAGGGTATCCACATTTGGATACCCTTTTTTATTGTATATGTTTATCTGGAGTCATTTTCTAGGCTTACAGGCTTGGAAAATTTCATCTGTCACTTTTTGGGCGAGGTCTGCCACCTCTCTTAAGAATACGTTTTGAGTGAGTTTGCCCCTTTCCATGCGTGCTAACCGGGCTTCCCAACCGGTAGTCAGCGCGGCGTCGGCAATCCCAGTGCCCCTGATTGTCTCGTAGATGAAGAGTCCTTTGCGGGTGGGGATGATATAACGTCCCGAATAGCGGATATATTTGCGTTCTATCAATGTCTGTATGATGCCCGCACGTGTGGCGGGTGTGCCCAGTCCTGCCGTGTCCATATATTCAATCAGCTCCGCATCGGTGAAGGGACTGGCCGGCAGGTCTTTCCTGCGTACCAGGTTGCAGGCGGATACGGGCAGTGTGTCGCCTGCTGATAAGGCGGGAAGTTCCTGCCACGTGAACCCTTGCGGAAGGACGGCATTTCCGCGTTCGAACACGGCGTGCCATCCCTTGTCAAGGATACGGCAGGTCCGGATGCGGAACGTGCGTGCCGCGCATACGGCTTCCACCGTTGTGCATTCCACCCGGCAGGGCGGCATGAAAGCTTCCAGCAGCCGTCCTGCAATGAGGGTATATACCTGCATCTCCTGCCTGTCCAGCCCTTCGGGGCGGACTCCCGTGACCGTGATGGCCGGATGTTCCGCGAGGCTGTCATTCCCGGATAGCTGTTCCGGCAGCAGCATGGTGTCTGTCAGGCGCGCGCCGGGGCGGATACCGCTCCATGGGAGCACCTTTTCCATGACGGCCGGCAGTGTGTCGTACACTTCACGGGCAATGTGATGTCCGTCGGTCCGGGGATAGGAAATGAGTTTCTTCTCATAGAGACCCTGCGCGATGTCGGCCGTCTGTCCTGCCGTAAGTCCGTAAAGGCATGAGGCGTCCTTCTGGAGTCCGGTCAGATTGTACGGTGCCGGAGGAGAGACCTCTTTCTGCTGCCGGTGCACCGACGTGATACGCGCCTGCTCCGCATACTTGCAGTCGTTGTAGAACATCAAGGCCGTTTCCCGGTCGGAAAACTCGTCTGTACACCGCATCTTGAGCAGCGTGCCGTCCTTGTGCATGCTGATATACACCGGCCAGCTGTCGGCACCGATGTGGTTCTCCCGCTCGCGGTAGCGGCTGCTGACGGCAGCCAGCACGGGTGTCTGTACCCTGCCGAGCGAGTGGTTGCCCAGTCCGGTAGCCTTGCAGAGCGCATAGCTCGCGTTCATTCCCAGCAGCCAGTCCGCCTTGTTGCGGCTGTCGGAAGCCAGGAACATCCGGTCGAACATCCTGACGGGCAGCAGGTTCGTCATGCCTTTCCGTACCGCCTCGTCCGTGAGGGAGGAGAGCCAGAGGCGCTGTACCGGTTGTCTGCATCCCAGATACCTGTAGAGATAGCGGAATGTCATCTCTCCCTCGCGTGAGGCTTCCGTGGCGGCGATGATGGTATCACATTCCGCAAGTACTTTCTCCACCGTCTTGAGCTGCATTACGGCGCTGATGTCGGGAATCCATCCCTCATCTGTCCTGACGTGCTTGACCATCAGGCGGAAGTCACCGGGTACCAGCGGGAAGTCCTTCCGTTCCAGTTTTGCATTGCCGTAGTCTTTCGGCATGGCCAGCGAGAGCATGTTGCCGAAAGTCCATGTTACGGCGTATCCGTTGCCGGTCATGTACCCTTTCTCGAACCTGTGTGCTCCCACGATTCTTGCAATCTCTTTTCCTACATTCGGTCTGTCTGTCAATATAGCTATCATAATCCGTTTTTGTTTTTAAGGTTCCCCATCCGGCCGGTGCCGGCTTAGGGAATGGGTTGTACTTTTTAATTGTGCTGCTTCTCTTCGCTACGTATGCCGTTGATTTCCAGTACCGGTCTCCCTTCGGGCGTTTCCACGATACGGAGTGTGGCATCCGTGACGAGGTCGATGACGGGCGTTTTCAGGCGGAGGGATATGATGCCCGTCTCCCTGCCTTGCAGAAGCAGGGCGAGGTTACCGTCCTGTTCCAGTTGTTCCCTGCCGATGCCGGCCTTTGCCAGTGCGTTCCAGTCAATCTGTTCTTCCTTGAATGCATGTCCGTTCTTCTGTTCCATAATCTTTTTCTGTTTTTGGTTGTCCGTAATTCGATTCTGTTCTCTTCCGGGTTATACAGCCTGTTTCGCCCCTTTCTTCTGTTCCTGCTGCTGTGTTTCCGCCTGTGCCGCCTGCTGCCGGGTGTTGCGGGGACGGTCCGGGTTTTCCTGGAAGAAGTTGAGTGCCCCCGTGTTCGGGCTGACCTTCATGTAGGTGGAGAACTCCTGTCCTCCGCGTCCTTTCAGCCCGGAAACCAGGATGGCCTTGCCGTCCTGAAGGTCCGCCTTTTCCTGTGCCGTGAACACATGACCGTAAACCTCCGCCGGTATTTTAGGAACCTGCTGTTCGTTGAATCCGTCCGGTGTGCGGGAATACTGCGGATAGCCTGTGGTCATGTTCAGGCGGACGAAGGAGGAGAACTCCTGTCCCTGCCGGTTGATCATGTTCTCAAGATAGACCGTTCCGCCCTTGCGGAGCGTCTCGCGGTCTTCTGGTGTCAGCGGTGTCTGGCAGATTTCTTTGGGAATGTAGATTTCCCCGGTTTCGGGGTTGCTTCGTGTGTAGGTGGGCTTTCCGGTCACACTGTCAAGCGTGACAAATGCCGAAAACAGTTCGCCGTTGGTACGCTTCATGTCCTCCACGAGAATGGTGTGGCCCTCAGTAAGCATTTTGAGCTGGTTGGGCGACAGCTGCACGCCGCCCAGTGTCTGCTGGTTGAATCCCTGGTCTTTCGGGAAGATGAACTCGATTCCCCTGCGTTCGGCACTGTACTGGAGGGTGGCGCTGAACTCCTTGCCCTTGGCGGAGGTCATGCCGTCCACAAAGATCGGTTCGCCGTTTTTCAGTTTTTCGATTTCGTCAGGGTCAAGCGTCACGCCCTTGACAATGTTTGGAATGAACACATGCTCCTGCCGCACCGCCACCAGTTCGTTGGTGTTACGGTCGATGGACACGAGGCATTTCTCGTAGTCGCCGCCCCTGAGGTTGAGATCCACGGGATGTCCCAGATTGCCGGTCTCGCGCAGGCTTTTCTTTTCCTCTTCGGTAAAATTGTGTCCGAAATAGGGACGGCTCAGTTCCGGTTCTTTGCGGATGCCGTGTACGCCCAGTACCACCTGCCCTTCGTTGGAAATAAAGGAGAGACGCGCGTCAAGCTTGGCGGTCAACACTCCGTCAATGTTGAGCGTCAGGGGGATGGTCTTGTTTGTCTTGTATCCCCGGAGCATGCCGTCAAGTGCGCCCGATTGCTCCAGCATTTCCTTGGATATGCCGACTTTACCGAGAGCCTCCCAGTCGATCATGTTCTCGTTGTAGCGGTAGACGGGTGACTGCTGTTCCCCGGCGGGTTGTCCTTCCATGCCCTGCGCCGCCTGCTCCACCTGCGTAAGCTGTTCGGGCTGTTGTTGCGGTTGCTGCTGTTGTTCCGGTTGCGGTTGCTGTTTCTTTGCCATACTTTCGTTTTCTTTTTCGTTGGTATTCTGTTGTTCCTCCTGTTTTCTCGGACGGATTTCGTAGTGCTTGAGGAACTCTTTCACTGCGTCCGTCTGTTTGCCTTTCGCCAGATCGTCAAGCGCCTGCCTGTTCCGCTTGTAGTCGTTGTAGGTCATTCGCAGCAGGCGGAAATGGGTCGGCTCCTTGAACTGTCGCCAGAAATTCCTGATGAAGTTTTCGAGGATGCTCGAATTCCTGTCGAATTTCAGGAACGAATTCTCGTGCTTTCTGTCAGGCGGGACTGTCCTGTAGTTTCCTTTTTCATCCACCTGACTGACCACTCCGAGTCCGGCTTTCGGGTCATTCTTGTTGTGGACCATCAGCAGTTCGCTGAACTGCTCCACGTACGGCTTCTCTTCTGTGGCGGTTCCTTTTGAACGGGGTGTCCGCTTCGGTTTTTTCCTGTCTTTTTCTTGTGCCATAGCTGTTGCTTTTAGCAGTTTAACCTTTGGTTTTACGCTTCAAAAGTAGAAGGTTATTTTGAATAATGTGCAGATTTTCAATATGTTGTCGTCACGTGTCATCAGGTGGCATGAAACGTCTGGAAATGTGGATGAAAAGGGATAGGGAAAAGGGGATACCAAAAGGGGGAATGCCCGGAAAGGGGATGCCGGATTCACGGGCAGAAGAAAGGAAGAGGCGGAGGCTGTAGTGCGCCAGCCCGTTCCATGCAGAGCAGAGGGAGCTGAAGTCCCTTACTGTCATCGGAGCCGGGAAGCCGGCAACATACCCGTTGTGTTGTCTGGAAAGCGTTTGTTCCGGTTGGGATTGCAGTCTGCCAAAACATATCCCGGTTTCGGCTTGCCGTATTATTCCGTGCGTCGCGTCGGTCGCAGTGAGTCCCTATAATCTTTCCAAAAATCAAAACCGACTGTCCGGGCGTTTGTTTCCATGTGTATTTTCCGCGACTTGTCGCAAGGAAAATACTCATGGAAAGCGTAGCGGTAACGCCTGTGACAAAAGGTTTTGGTTTATCTTTGATTATAGGAACTCATTGCTATCCATTAGATTTCTATATCATTTTTTTAAAATTATCTTATGCTTATAGTGTATGGTAAAATTACTTTGCTACTGTGTGATATTATATATTATATAATATTCGATTATGAAGATAGCATTTCTTTTATATGAAGAATGGCATATTACTTATTGAAATTTATTATTTAAATTGTCGTGGATAAGTAGGATTTATTGCTCTTTAAGAGTAGAATTACGATTATTCTATTGTATAATTTTATTTTGGGGTGTTTTGTGTGTTTGAATATTTCCTGCATTGGACTAGTGCCTTGAATGTTTTATGATTCTGATTTTTTTTGATTATGATAGATACATAAGGAATGGAGGGCAACAGAGCTAATGTCGGTATAGGTTTCCACAGCTTTTTATTGGAAAATGGTTAGGAAAGCAATACTTCTTTTTATCAGTTTAACATAACGGTTATAGAATGCCAAACATGGGAACAGGTTTATAGATGTTTGCAGACATACTTTTTGTTATAATGCTTAAAGCATAAAAGTTATCCGTTGGAATGGAACAGGATAAGGTTTACCATAATTGGAGTATCGTTTATGCGGCTAGGATTGTTAAAATACTTAATTTTCTTATCTTCAATCATATATTTTCTTGTTGCAACATAAATTCCTTGCAAAAATCATCTGCTATACAATAAATCTCCGTAACTTTAACCTCTGAAAACATAGTGGTAATTGTTTAAATGTTATAATTAACGCTATAAATTTAACACTATTATTCTATGTTCTTGATATTCAGTAATGTATTTATTACTATATATCGAATTTAGGTTGTTTGGTAATTAGTTAAGAATAATTGTTATTACAGCATAAAATATTTACAGGATATTTCCTTCTTATGGTGATCATTGGTGGTATGGTTGCCATCCTTTTACATGAACGTAGCCGTGTGTTGGAAATTGAAGCAGAGACACAGCTCATTCACAAGGTTCAGCATAATGTGAATATCGCCCATCGTTACATCACTATCCTTGCTATGCGTGGTGAAACAGCTCTTGCGTGGGAGAAAGAAGATTTTGTAGATTATCATTTACTTCGTTTACGTGTAGATTCCATGCTACAAGCAATGTACAAGGGAAATGAGGAGTTTGTCTATTTAAGTCGATTAGATACGCTTTGTTATCTTTTGGAAAGTAAGGAGGAAAATCTGCACCAAATTATGCAATTGTTTCAAAAACAAGACAGCTCCGATGGTCTGCTACTTACCCGTCTTCCCGAAGAGACCTGTTCTAAAACTGTTATCCGTAAGAAAAAAGGTATTGCCGGACTGTTCGGAGCGAAAGAAACGGTTGAGATTGCTCCTTCCGTATCCGCTACGCTTTACACATTGAACAAAGAACTGCAATCCATGCAGGAAGAACGGCAGCAAATCATAACAGTCTATATCGACAGCCTACGTAATCACAACAAGGCACTCAACCGAAAGCTCCGTACCTTGATAACCGTGATGAACGACCAAACCGAGCATGTGCTTGAAACCAAGAAACAGCATTTTGAAGCCTCCTATAACCGCTCTGTTTGCATTATTACGTGGTTGGTTATTTTCGCTATAGTGCTGCTTGCTATTTTCTATCTGATAATACAGAGGGATTTGCGTGAAAAGGCGAGTACAAGGAAGCGGTTGGAAGATACAATAAAGCAGAACACAGCATTGTTGGAAATGCGTAAGAATATTATTCTGACCATGTCACATGACATTCGTGCTCCTTTGAATATCATCAGCGGTAACGCCGAACTGGCAATGGATACACGGGAAAAGAAACGGCGTAACACTTATTTAAACAATATTGAAGTTGTATGCCGTCATGTGGTACATCTACTCAACAACCTGCTGGATGTATACCGTCTGAACGAGGCGAAAGAAATCCGTAACGATGTTTCGTTCGATTTGCACAGGTTGCTGGAGCGTACCGCTTCCGGATTCTCCCACGTAGTCAATAACAAGGGGATTCTGTTCGATTGTGATTTTAGGGATACGGAAGTCAGGCTTTATGGCGATGCGGACCGTATAGAACAAATCATAGACAACCTGCTTACAAATGCCGTCAAATTCACGGAATCCGGTACAATCAGTTTTAATGTCCGCTATTGTAACGGAAATCTGATTTTGGAAGTAAAGGATACGGGCATTGGTATGACCGAGGAAACGCTTTCGCGTATCTTCCGTCCGTTTGAACGTCAGACTTCCGCTGCCAATGCTGACGGTTACGGGCTGGGCCTGCCCATCACGCAGGGACTTGTGAACCTGCTTGGCGGCACAATCGGGGTGACAAGTTCCATCGACCGGGGAAGCACGTTCCGCGTCACCCTTCCGTTACCAGAAACGGATGAACCGGTAGAGAGTAAGAACCGAATACGGCTGCATTCTGCATATTTGCCTTGTAATGTGCTTGTCATCGATGATGATGGTATGTTGAGGGATATAATCAAGGAGATGTTGGAACGTAACAGTGTGACTTGCACGGTATGCTCCACTGCTAAAGAAGTGATCAGGGCCATGCGCTGCATGGATTATGATTTGCTTCTTTCCGACATTCAGATGCCCGGTACTAATGGTTTTGACTTGTTGACTTTGCTGCGTAGCTCGACCATCGGGAACTCACGTACGATACCTGTTATTGCTATGACCGCACGTGGTGACAGAGAGAAGAATGCTTATTTGGAAGCTGGATTTGCAGCCTGCATCTACAAGCCGTTTTCTTCTTCAGAGCTGTTAAGCCTTCTCTCAAGCATAAAGAAATGTGGGTTGGATGAAAGCCGTGGAATTGATTTTAGCACAATGCTGTCGGAGGTCAATGACAAGGTAAAGCTGTTATGCTCCTTTATTGAACAGTCGAAACGGGATATGGAGGAACTCACTTCGGCAGTGGATGACGGTGACAGGGAAAAACTGCGTGAAATTATCCACCGCATGCAGCCGATGTGGGAACTGTTGCAGATGGAAGATACTTTGTTGGCTTATCGGACTCTGTTGAAAGATGATACTGCAAGAGATAATGTCGTACGGGAGTCTACAGGTCAAGTAATAAAATGTACTGCTATGCTGATAGCGGAAGCGGAGAACGAAATAAAAAGACTGACAAATGAAACGGAAAATATTGATAGTTGAGGATAATATCGGCTTGTCACAGATGCAGAAGGATTGGTTTTCACAAGCGGGTTATGATGCGGTGACAGCCATGAATGAGCCGGTAGCCCGCTCGCTGATACGCAAAATGGGATTCGACCTGATTTTGTCGGATGTGCGTCTTCCAGAAGGAAGCGGCATTTCACTTTTAGAATGGCTACATAAAGAGAAAAGGGATATTCCTTTTATTATCACGACTGAGTATGTGTCGGTTCCCGATGTGGTGCGCACCATCAAGTTGGGTGCAATGGATTACCTGCCTAAGCCTGTACGCAAGGAACACCTGCTGGAACTGGCAGATGACATATTTCAACCGATGGTTACGGTACGTAAGAAGGAGAAGGCGTTGTTCCACCGGACAAGTCCGAAAATTCTGCAAGTGGAAAAATATGCTAAGTTGGTGGCCCCATCGGAAATGTCGGTGATGATACTCGGTGCTAATGGAACAGGCAAGGAGTCTGTGGCGCAGAGTATCCATCAGGGTAGTGAACGCTGGAACATGCCTTTTGTGGCAGTGAACTGCGGGGCATTGCCCCGTGAACTGGCCGCCTCGCTTCTCTTCGGACATGCAAAAGGGGCATTTACCGGTGCCGATACCGCCAAGATTGGTTACTTTGATATGGCGAAAGGAGGAACTTTGTTCCTGGATGAGATCGGGACAATGTCTTATGAGATTCAGTCCATGCTTCTTCGTGTGTTGCAGGAAAGCACCTATACTCCGATAGGCAGCGGTAAGGAACGGGTTGCGGACGTGCGTATCATTACTGCTACGAATGAAGACTTGCAACAGGCTATTAAGGATGGTCGGTTCAGAGAAGACTTATACCATCGTTTGAATGAGTTCGAGATCCGCCAGCCTTCATTGGCGGAATGTCCGGAAGACATCATTCCTTTGGCCGAGTTCTTCCGTGAACGTCACTCGAAAGAATTGAAACGTGCAACGAGTGGCTTTACGGAAGATGCAAAGTGTAGGATGCTTTCCTATTCCTGGCCGGGCAATGTACGTGATTTACAGAATCGGGTGAAACGTGCCGTATTACTAGCCAGCTCACCGCTGCTGACTTGTCAGGATTTGGGGCTTGACACAATTATTGAAAGTATGGGGAGCCATAGGGGGAAAATGCCGGAAGCGGATGAAAAAGAACGGGTTGGTAAGGCTTTGATGGCGAGCGGAGGCAATGTCAGTCGTGCGGCAGAATCTTTAGGAATAAGCCGTGTGACCTTGTACAAAAAAATGCGGAAGTACGGTTTGGAATGAAAGGCTATCGATTTCTTGCATATATAAGTCGGCAGATACCGTTGGAATATGATTTGCAAGCACAGAGTTTCCAATGGCTGAAATGGAAGTCCGCAGTCAGCGACATACCTTTCCCATAAGAGAATGGAAGTAAGTAAAGCACGATTTCGTCCACAAGATTATATCGGAAAAGCCCGCAGCCATATTCCGCGCTTTTCTCATCCTGCACTGTTGCCAGATAGATGCAGTCCTCATCGTATCTGTGTGCCACATCCATCAGGTCCATCACTCCGTATAAAGGACAGATAAGAATGGTAGCTTCCTCCTGCCAGTATGGAAAGCCATGTCGTGTATTCTCCCTGACCCATTGCATAAGCGCTTCCTCTTTCCGTGGAAGAAAACCGTCAAGAGTGACTGCCATGATAATCTGAATTTTTGCCATACCTTCTATTTATTAAAAAAGCATGAAACCCATGATGTTTTAAACTGAGGCTCTGGCAAGCCCAAAACGAAAACATGCATGGGCTCACGCTATAAAGCATAGCATAAGCCTCACACAAAAGTCTTCGTTTTTGAAATTTTGCCAGATTTCAGTTTAAGACATCTTGTGACTTATGTATAATAAGCGGTGAAAGCATTCCGCTATACACCATTGAATTCCATTTAATATTCAAATATACAAATTTATTTTGAAAGAAACGATCATACCGATTATTAATTTTCGTTATCCTCCTTATTTTCCGCTTCTTCCCCGGTTTTCAGTCCCAATCTTTCGCAGAGTTCCGGGTCACTTTTGATGCGTTGCATCTCTTCGTTGACTATGGCCTGGGCATCCGCCTTGATCCGGTCATAGTTGCGCTTTATCTGCTGGAGCATGATGTCGTTGCCTTCCTTGTCCCTGAACTCATTGATGACCGGGATTTTCCTGTAAGCCTTTTCCTCCGCGCTGACCCTGGCATGGTCCACGACTATTTCGGCATGGAAAATCTTCTGGTCGATTTTCTCCCCGAAGTTGTCCGACACCGAGCCGACAAAAGTTCCCTGCGAGAGGTTGGCGATTTTGGATGCCGGAATGAGCGAGTCAAGCTGCGTGTTGACGGAGGTGGATACATCCTGTCGGTTGATGGAGACCGACTGCCGCTGCTGGAGGATTTTTCCGAAGCGTTCGGAGAGTGTTTTGGCCGTTTCGCCGACCACCTGCCCGCTGAAAATGTTCCCCACCGTGTTTTGGATGACCTTGCTTTCCTTTTCACCGTAGTCCCGGTTGAGCTGGGAGAAATCCTGAAATCCCAGGCAGACTGCCACCTTGTTGGAACGTGCCGTTGCAATCAGGTTGTCGAGTCCCCGGAAATAGATGGTGGGAAGTTCGTCGATGATGACCGTGCTCTTGAGCTGCCCCTTTTTGTTAATGAGCTTGACGATACGGCTGTTATACAGTCCGAGGGCTGCCGAATAGATATTCTGGCGGTCGGGATTGTTGCCTACACAGAGGATTTTCGGCTCCTGCGGGTTGTTGATGTCCAGTGAGAAATCGTTGCCTGTCATCACCCAGTATAGCTGCGGGGAAATCATACGCGTAAGCGGGATTTTTGCCGAAGCTATCTGGCCCTGGAGCTGGTCCTGGGCTCCGCCTTTCCATGCGTCCATGAAAGGTGAAAGGTAGTTTTCCAGCTCGGGATAAGAGGTAAGAATCATGAACAGATCCGCATAAGGCTTGTTCAGAAGCTCCACGGCATGGGGGAAAGTGCAGTAAATCCCGTTCTTGTAAATTTTCAGGTACCAGATGATCGAGGCCAACAGGATAATCGGGGATTCCACAAAGAAGTCGCCCTGTTTTTCAATATCGGGTAAGTCAAGGGCATTACTGCCCCTTTCTCCCCTAAGAACCGTACGTGAGAGTTTCCCCTCATACGGCTCAAGCAACTCAATATTTCTATTTGTTGTTAGAAATCGGCTCATACTTTCAACAGTTTCGTTTATTTCGCTTGTAGCAGTTGTTATGGACAAGTTGCCGTACAATTGAACCACCAACAGATATTTCATTGACGTTCCATGCTTTTGTACAATCTATCTCCTTGCCGCATAACGGACAAGTCCGCTTCTGCTTGTTCCATAAATATAAGAGTGACTTACGTCCTTTGAGAGATTCCAGCATTTGTTGCTCCTTTCGCTGAAAGAAATAATCATCGTATTCCGGGTCGAAAGGGTTTGCCTCCCCCTTGACTTGCTTGTACGGAGTATAATGTATATCCGACAACCTTTTAAGGGTCAGGTAGTTCACTTTCTTGCTTTTTGTTTCATATTTCCATGCAAACGTCCATTTACGCCCCCGAATTTCATGCCAATACTTATCTGCAACCCAAGACTTGCGTTTCTTTGGGTGGCGACGTAAAGCCCATTTCTTTGTGAGGTTGTAAAAGTGATTGTCGCAACCGTGAAAAGCATTGGTTGATGCACCATATCGGTAATAGTTTCCCCAACCTGTTATCACAGGATTGAGCATTCGTATCAGCGATTCCTGCTTACACATTTTATGTCCTTTAACGATGTCACTGATTTTTGCCCTAAAGCGTTTCTGTGCATCTTTGGACGGAGATGTGTACAGCCTTTTGCCGAACTTCCTTACATTGAAACCTAAGAAATCAAATCCATCGTATATGTTCGTAATGGTAGTTTTCTCTTCGGATAAGGTAAGACCCCTTTCTTTGAGAAATTCTATCACCATTGGTTTGACCTCGTTTTCCAATAATTCCTTATCTCGACCTGTGATTATAAAGTCGTCCGCATACCTGATAAGATTCACTTTGTAGTGGAATGTCTTATAGTTGATGAAACGTCTTTTGAATCTTTCAGCCAAGAGTGGTTGAAGTCCGTCAAGTGCCATATTTGCAAGTGTCGGTGATATGATACCTCCTTGTGGTGTACCCTCTTCTGTCGGGAACAGTTTACCATTGAATACAGCTCCACATTTCAGCCATTTTCTGAGTATTGTTTTATCCATAGGGATATTTTCAATAAGCCAGTCGTGACTGATGTGGTCGAAGCAACCCTTAATATCTCCCTCCAAAATCCATTCGGGGGAATGCTGGCGATTTAGAACCGTATCAATCTGACGAATTGCGTCCATTGTCCTGCGCTTCTTTCGGAAGCCGTAAGAAAAACGGTCGCCTGTCGTTTCGGCTATCGGTTCCAATGCCATGAGATATAATGCTTGCATCGCCCTGTCTTTCATGGTCGGTATTCCCAACGGTCGGAGTTTACCGTTCTTTTTCTTGATGTGAACCCTACGGAGCGGCTGTGGATGGTAGCCACGACGTCTAAGTTCACCGATTGCTTTGTACTTGCGCTTGGGAGAGTCCCAAAGCTGTTTATCTACTCCAGACGTATTCTTCCCTTTGTTGGAAGTAACCCTCTTTACTGCCAATGCCTTGGCGTAAAAAGAGTGAGTAAGCATCCACTGCAAGGTTTTCACCTTGTTATGTCTGCCTTCTTTCTGAGCCTTTACAATACGCGCTTGTAGCTTTCGGACATAGGTTTCACACTTAGACCAGTTCATACCGTCCCAAGTCAGATTCCTGCTGTCAGCAGGCGCACACGATGTTTTAATCTCGTTCATTTGCTTTCCTCCTTTTGAAAGTTCTAAAAGTTATCTTGTAAAGAGTTACCATATACGGAAGTCTGCCCACTTTCGTGTCGGATGATGTTACCCTCATTAACTCGTGATGTTGGTTCAATCCGTATCCTCCCCATTACAGGGCGGCATTCGCTTTCTCCGTTATCTCATACCTGCACCCCATTCGGCTTGCCTTGCGGTTCGCTTACTCGCATTATTACGAGAGAGATACAGGCTTGCCCTGTTCCACGCAATTGACAAACGGATAGTTTAGGTTCTGCCAAGTCCGCCGGCAGTGCTATGTCCGTGTAACCCCAACATGGGCGAGGGTTATCCGACTGCTTACCTTTTGGTGAGAGCTAAAGTATCTTGCGCTCCTTCAAACCTTACGACGGCTAAAGTCAGTTCACTTACGTTAACCATGCTATCCAGCCTCGCCACTCGACGGTATGATACTAACCGCCCTTGACGTTCCCTCACGGTTCAGTCTTGTCCTTTCGGAAAGTGTACTTTGTCCTATAAGCTTAGCACAACCCATCACTGGAGATGCACCTTATAGTAGGCTACCGCTGACGGAACAGCGGGTTAAATCTTGCAATATACATTGCTGTTTAACAATCAATTACGTGACTTTTCAGGTCACACCCAGGTCTTGTTCAAATTCAGCATAATGGTATAGCTTGCTTCGTAGGCATCGGATATGTCCGTCATGAACTCCGGATTGATGGGATTGCAGCGGTGCGAACGGTGCGGGTCGTCAAAATTGATAACGTAGAAATGGGGCTTTACCTTGTATTTATCCATGTTGTGCAACAAGGTGTTGTAGGCAATGGCAGACAGGTCATCGAACTTGTAATCATAGATATAGACACTGAATCCCTTGGAAATCATCTGGCGGATGTAATTGTTTACCACTGCGTAGGATTTACCGGACCCCGGTGTTCCCAGTACGATGGTGGCGCGGAACGGATTTACCACATTGATCCATCCGTCATTGTCCTTTCCCGCATAGCGGAAGCGGGTGGGCAGGTTGACGGAATATTCGTTTTCAATCAGGCGTGTCTCCTGCATGAAGGACTCGTTCTCCTGGTTGAACACGTCCTCCATGAGGTTATTCCTGTAGAGGCGGCTTATCCACAGTCCCGCCATGAGCAGGCAGAGGTATCCGGCTGTCAGCGTGAGGACATAGAGTGATGTGACCGCCTCATGGGGAAACGGAAGATCGAGCAGCCACCAGTTGAGGAAAAACAGTACCGCTCCGGCCGTGAGTACCGCCCAGATTCTGTGCCAGGTGATTTTCTCCCCCTTGACACCGATTGTGCCCATACAGGATATGGCCAGCAGCAGCACCGCCAGCAGTTTGGTCCAGAGAATGCAGCCGAATATGCCTGTCGTCCGGTCGAAATTCAGCAGGATGCGGTCGATGACATCCAGCGTCAGCTGCCATGCCGCCATACTCGGATAGCAGTACACGTAGACATGTATGACCATAATGAATATGCTTACGGCACGGCCAAAGTCCATGATTTTGGCGAGTGCCCTCAAATCGTCTTCCTGTTGCATAAAATGTTCGTTTTTGCGGGTCAGTCCCGGGTTATTGTCTCAGATGCCGCGCGATTTTCGTTTGGCCTGCTTTTTTTTCCGCTTCATACGGCGGCGGAACGCCTCTTCTTCGTAATCGACGGCCGGGTTGGTCTCCAGGGTAAGGATACCTGCCGCCTGTTCCAGCGTGCTGTCTCCCTCCGCCTTGCGGTGACGGCCGTACCGGAGCGCATCATCTGCCCGCTCTCCGTTTTCGGGACGGTTTTCCCACCGTCGGAAGAGTTCGTGGAATGCGTTGGCGGAAAACTCCTTTCCCATACGCGAGCCGTTGAACACCTCGCGTCGCCGGTGGTCGATGAACGTCACCCCGTAGATGCGTCCGTTCTCATTTTCACGGAATACCACTCCGATATGCCCCTTTTCCAGCATTTCCACCAGCTCTTTCCGGGAACGTGCCCTGCACATGGCTTCCGCCACCTGCCGCTGTATGTCCGGAGCCCATCTGCCCGCTTTGAAATCCTTCATATGGGCGAGCATCCTTTTGCTTATTCCTTCATAGCCGAAACGTTTGCCGAAACGGGAACTCTTGAAGGGCGGGCTGACCACTCTGGCCCTGCCGTCTGTGGCGGAATAGACAATTCCCGTATAGGGTACGCCCTTGTATTCGCCCTTTACCAGTCCGGTTTCGATGTTGAACGCGGAGAGCAGCGCGCTGTATTCACCGAAGCTTTGGAAACGGTAACCCTCCAGCACCGCCTTGAGTGTATTTCCAATCTGATGCCGTATGTCACCCGCCGAGACGTCCACCTTTCCCGGTTCCGCTTTCAGGTCGCGCTTCTCCGTGTCCGCCCCGTTCCTCAGCCCGAAATCCGTTTCCAGTTCCCGGCAGGCTGCCATGGAGCGGCGGTGCTCATAGGCGTCACTGATTTTTCGTCCTTCACCGTCCACGCAGACACTCACGATGTGGATATGCGTATTGTGCGTGTCGCCGTGCCTGTACACGATATACGGCTGATCTCCGTATCCCATTTTCTCCATATACCTTGCCGCCAGTTCTTCCAGCTGTACGTCAGTCAGCCGGTCTTCCGGTGCGGGGCTGAGTGCGATATGCAGGACGGGCTTCTCAGTATTGCGGTTCGCAAGCAGGTAGTTCTCGAACGAAAGGAGTGCAAGGCGTATGTCCGTACCCGGCAGTCCGAGCCTGTCGGAAATCATGCGGTTGCCGGAAAGGATTTCGGCAGTACCTGCCGCCACCTTGCCGTAGTTGTAGGCAAGCGCCCCGTAAAGGCTTGTGCCGTGACTTATCTTTGCAACCATTTCCTTTCGTATTCCTGGGTCAACACTACGATTTTTTTGCAGAGAAGCATCAGTTCCACGCTTGACTTCTCCAGTTTGTAAAGCAACGCCATGGCCCGTTTCTCCCCGAAATTGTTTTTCAGTGTACGGACAACCTGGTTGTAGTTGTTTCCGACGGCCCGGAACTGTCTGTAGAATTCCGTAAGTCGGATGTAATAGTCCATCGTCGCCTTGTCGGTCTTCACGACTTTGAGGGTTCCTCCGAAAATGGCTTTCTTGATGAACAAAGTACGGTCCTTGGCTCCGGATTCCGCCAACATCTGCTCAAACCGGCTGTTCTCCCCGGCATTCAGCCGGAAACTGTATCTGTAGTCAGCCGGATCACTCTTGGGCTTCCTGCCCGTCCTTCTCACATTTGTCTTCTCCATCTGTCTGATTTTGGGATTTGTACTTCTTCTTTTCCGGAATTGCGACTTTGGAGCAAATGCCTCCGCTCTTCCGGGAAGTGCGGAGGTTTCCGTCAGACAAAATAGTTTTTGTCTGACGGAAACACAACTTGCTCTGTTCGTTTGAACAGAGAATCCGCCTGTCGTCGGATTGCTGCGCGACGCTTGCGGCGTGCCGGTTCCTTCGAAGTGCGTTTTTTCCTCTGTCGTATTCCGACGGTGCAAAATTACAGCGTATTAATACGTTGTAAAACAGTTGCTTGTCTGACTTGTAATGACAGCTGATGCCATGTGGTGCCAACCCGGCTGAAAGATGGCTATGGAGTCGGATTATTGTCCTACTTTTGGGCATCGGATAAGGATATGTCATTCTTCCGGGGTATTATGTCCGTCCTCTTTCACCGGTATGACATGTTCTTATGTCCTTATGTCGGAGAAACAGTGTGTCAATATGTCAGGAGAAAAAGAGAATGATATGATAACGGAAAGAAATGTCATCGCCACCGGAGCGGATGATGGCAGGACAGCGACGGAATACGGTCATGACCTGACATTCCGTTGCCGGGTCCCGATGTCATTGCCCTGTTCCAGAGACAGCGGGTTGCTTTCCGGTTACAAGGCAGTCTTCCGTTGTTGCAACCACCGTTCGGGGTGTCAGGATAAGGGCATGTTACCGGCCTGGCGTCTTGTAACACTGTTCCGGCAAACCGATGAAAAGAAAAAGCAACGTTACAATAACCCGATTATAAACCCCTTATTTGAAAAGCGTATGAGCAAACGATGTGTCTTTATCGCCCTGAGCAACCAGAAGGGCGGAGTCGGCAAGTCCACCCTGACGGTGCTTCTTGCCAGTTATTTCCATTATGTCAAAGGCAGGCAGGTGGCGGTCGTGGACTGTGACTACCCGCAGCACAGTATCCAGGCGTTGCGTACCCGTGATACGCAGAGCGTGGAAAAGAGTGAATACCTCCAGCGGCTGCTCTGCGAACAGTTTGAAAGGACCGGCAAGAAAGCCTATCCCGTCCTGACTTCCGGTCCCGGCAAGGTGCTGGAGACGGCCGGCAGGTTGGAGGATTCCTCGGAGATTGTTTTCTTCGACCTGCCCGGTACCGTGAACTCGCCGGGTATCCTGGAAGCCATCATCAACATGGACTACCTCTTTGCCCCCGTCATCCAGGACCGCATGGTGATGCAGAGCAGCCTTTCCTTTGTGGCTACCCTCCAGGACTTTGTCCGTAAATGCCCTGAAGCGCCCCTGAAAGAGATACGGCTGTTCTGGAACAGGATTGACGGACGTGTGTCCAGGGAGATTTACCGCCATTACAACGGGATTTTCGGAAAGATAGGGTTGCGTACCCTCGACACGGTGATGCCTGACATGGAACGTTACAACAGGGAGGCGGCTTCCGGAAGCCGCCCGCTGTTCCGGAGCACCTATTTCCCGCCTTCGGACAAACTGTTGAAAGGCAGCGGCCTGGACCTGCTTGCCGATGAGATTGAAAGTATTGTTTATTCCAAACCCTGAGGATTATGACGAAAAGAGGAGTATTCAATGTGGATGAGGAACGGTTGAAGGAGATCATGGCGCACGGGACGGATGCCGAAGGTACGCCGAAGCATGCTCCGGTTACTGAAACGGAAGCTTCCGTTACCGCGCGGAAGGATGGCGGCAAACGGAAAGAGGCTGTTCCTGCACTGGAAGAACGGATGAAAGAGTACCGGAACTGTTTTCTCAGCCGTAAGAATTCCGTTCACCGCAAACAGACCTATATCTGTTATGAGACGTATCGCAGGCTTGCCCGGATACTTCCCCTGCTGAGCGAAGGCATGACGGTACCTGCCTTTTTGGACAATGTGCTTGACCATCATCTGGCACAGTATGAAGAGGAACTTGACGAGATGGTCCGTCAGGGAACTATAAACCCGCGTTGATTATGGAACAATGGTTTGTTTATTTGATTTTGACGGCCGCGGTTTTCCTGCTGTATATGGGATACAGACTGAGGCCCGGAAGAGACCGGTTGGGAAAAAAGAGTGCCGGAAACGGTTTTGAGAAGATTGTACCGGAAACACGGTCTGGCGGACCTGTACCGGAAGTTGCCGGCTGTCAGTCAGAAAAAGACGGGGACCTGCCGGAGCGGGAAGCCGTTATTGAAAGGATTCTGTCCGGCGGCATCTCCTTGCCGGAAGATTTTTCCGGTTTTCAGGAAGAGCATTTTTTTAACCGGTTTGAAAGTATGGATATGGAAACCAAGAGTTTGCTAAAAGAGATGGAAGAAAAGAGTGTATATGCGGAAACGTTTCTGGAGCGTAAAATGACGGGAACGGGAAGACAGACTTACATTCACGGTTCGCTGTATGGAGAGCTTGTCCGGATACTTCCGGTCATTGCTCCGGGATTGTCCGTGCCCGCGTTTGTGAACAACGTACTGGCTGACCATTTGAAACAGCATCAGGATGTAATAAACGGAATGTACCGGGAGGAAGTGGAAAAACGGTTGCAGGAATGGAAGAGATGATGTATCTGTCGGTGCGTCTGGGCTGTGCCGTTTATCTGTTATATAAGGTATGGGGACAGAAAGCCCGGATACGGGAGTGGTGTGACCTGCTTTATACTCCCGTGAAAAAGGAGGAGACGGTCTCTGCCGTTTCCGGTGATGAACCGGATGTGATGGGCAGTACCCGCTTTGTCTATCTGGATGAGGATGCGGGGAAGACAGCTGCTCCTTTCATGTCCCATCCGCTGGAAATGGGGACGGATTATCTTGGCGAGGAGGAGGGAATACCTTCCGATGAGGTGGAATGCTCGCTTCCGCTCGAAAAGATGCGGATGTTGCAGGAGGAACAGGAAGATCTGGAGCGGCCGGTTCCTGAGACGGATGCGGTGACGCAGGCGGTCACACTGGATGACCTCAGCCTTGTGGGGGATGTGCTGATGAAGGTGGACGGGGCTGACCGGGACAATGGCAAGGCTTCGGCTGCCGCCCGGACCTTGCTTGCCATCCGGAATACGGACCTGTTCGACGTGTTTGTTTCCCAGGCTGGAAATGAGGAGGCGGTCAACCGGCTGCTGGAGAAGTATCTGGATGAGGACGGATGTCCGTCGGACAAGGAGGGTAAGCGGCATGGGAACGATAGGGGAATTGACTGGAGGGAGCTGATTTGATAACAATGAAGCCTGCACACCGGACGGGTGGCAGGCTTCATCGTTTTTACAGTCGGAGGGTGTCCCGATTACTTTATTTACATAGCTTCTTCATCAGGATTAAAATCGGCATAAAACGCCTCTCTCCGTATCTCAATGTCCTTCAGTTCCTGATACATGAACTTGCAGGCATAATCATACAGTGGAATTGCCGTACCATGTTCGTTGGAATCCCTGAAACCGAGATTCGACCTGTAATAGTTTACCAACAGTTCGTCAGGGGTTACGGCAGCGAACAGGAAGAGGTACTCGCAGCCGGCAATCTTTCTCAACTCGCAGATTTTAGGAATCAGAAAATGCCAGAATACGACGGTTCCCAGTTTCTGTCCGATACCCAGCTTCTCCCACAGCGTACGGCAGTTGTCATTGGCGCAGAAATGCACGATTTCCACACCGGCAAAGGTTTTTCCCACTCTCTTCAGGTTGTCTTCGGATTCTTTTTCCAGATCATTGATGACCTGGTTCTTCTTTATATGCGAAATTTTGGAGAGGTCTTTTTTAGCCAGTCCTTTCCGGGTACGGATGCTTTCCAGAATGGAGTCAATGGTTTTCTTGTCCTCTTCCGTGGAGGACGGGTCCTGTTCCAACTCCACCAGAAAACGGAACAGCTCATTGATCTTACGCAACTTTTCCCCCTCCCCGAACGCCAGTCTTGATGAAATAGATGGGTAGCATGTCATTTTGCCTGAAATAAAATCAGCCCATCCATTATCCGTTTTTCGTCAAAATATGTATCTTTACCGACAAACCATCCATATGCAGCCTATGAGAACGCGAATATCTTTTTATTGTACAGTCTTATCAACACTTCCGTCAGTCGTATTGATGCTTGCCATCGGACTTTTATGGGTCGGATGTCAGCATAAGTCAATTGCAACCCACCGTGAAAACGGTTGGTATCATGTAACGGACGCCCCCAATGACAGTCTTTCTTTAGAGCCTATCGTTACTACGAAAGATTTTATTTCCTTGAAAGTGGAAGATTATGCTGGTAAATACGTAATAAGAGGAAAAGTTAGCCAATTTAAAATGAAAAAATGGGCTAGAGAGACTGAAAAGGCTATCGGACAGCGAATTGCCTTTCTGTTTAATGACTCCATTCTGACCACCGTACACGTAAATAGCAAAATCGAAAACGGTATATTCGAGATAACATCAACGCTTGACCAACGATTGCCAGACATTTACAGACAACTAAGGCAGGAAAAAATTGACTCTATAGAATTCCTTTTCAAGGGGTGGGATAAAGATTCTCTCTTTTATGCCGCTTCATCTGAATATAGGGATTCTGTGAGAATGGCAATCGATTATTGGCAGGCAAGCGCGTGGGTACAACTGATGACTAAACCCAATGAACATTACTGGTATAGCATAACAGACTCTAGTGAATATAAAAGACTGGAAAAAGCATTGAAAGATGAACTTAGTCTTCCTGGTATCAGCAGTAAGTCTTCAGACTGCATGAAATCTAAAGCCTATCAGGAATACAAATTATACCTTAACAATAATCCGGCATATATCAACTTGATGTTTAAAGGTTTTCTCTTCAAGGATCTTAAAGGGCTATGCGGATACCTAGTAGATGATATCATTCAGACAAAATATCCCTCTGCTCCAAGTATAAGAAGATATGTAGAAAAGACTGACAATTTTGATGATGAAAGATTTGCAGTTTACCATTGGCAGCGCAAGGTTTGGCTTTTAATGAATAAAGAAAGACAATCTATAGATCATGCAGCCGATTCGTGTCATTCACATAAAAACTTGACACTTACTGATATTCCTTCTGCCAAATCTGAAAAACAACCTATAACGGAAGAACCAATTGACCAAAGAACCGGTCAGCAAGTAATAGAGGCTTTAAGTAAAGCTTATGGTACGGATTCAACAGTTATCGGCGATTTCTTGGACAGTCCGCGCTGTCCTGCATTCTTGGAAGGAATGTTTTTTGACGGTTCTACACTGGTCTTTCAAGTAAGAGGAGATACCACAGTAGCACGGCGCACACTGGAAGCAACAGCTCAAAGCGGTGCTTTCCGGCTGGAGCCTGCTACAGCTAAAAATTTTACCCAAAAGCAGCTGAAAGAGATTTTGAATGTTATCGATAGTAAACGAGAGAAACTTACAGATGAATGCTTGAAATCCAATTTGATGTCTTGGGGTATGGGTAGCCATCATATTCACGTAACTTTTATCATGAACACTCCGGAAGCCCGAAAAGCTTTCCGGAAAAAGATTATTGATTCACCGGCTGTGTTATTTGATGGAACAGCAGATAACACACCTAACGATTACATCGGTGTCAGCGATACCTTGGGCATCTTGCTACAATCTGACTATCCGGTCTATTCTACTCAAAGTAAACGAGCCACTTTTGTTTTAGTCAATCACAGCCAAGTAACATTAGAATCCGGTGAATCTTATTACATCACTTACGAAGATAGACAAGGCGTATGGCGAAATCTGCCCATTCATACCATATTTAATTGTGTAGCTCATATCATTGGCCCGGGAAAAAATAAGCATTTATCCGGTTCTTTGTATCCGGAAATACATCACAACAAGCCGGGAAGATACCGTTTCTTCTATCCCGTTACTTTTACGGACACCGGAAGAGACGTTACTCTGATGGCGGAATTCAGGCTGACAGACAATCCAAAAGAATTGGCAGAAGGACAGAAGGAAAAGAGATCTGCCGTACCCTCTACTCAAGATAACCGACCAGCTGGAGCTATAACAACGTCTGTACCGGAAGTTCCGACAGAAGACAACAGCCTTTTCAAAATAGTAGAATGTATGCCCGAATTTCCCGGAGGGATGAAAGGTTGTCGGGATTTTATACAGGCCGAAATGTGCTATCCTGAAGAAGCTAAGAAAGCAGGCATTCAAGGACGGGTAATCCTGCAATTCATCATCGAGAAAGACGGCACGCCCGCCCAGCCTCGAATTGTACGTAGTGTTCATCCCTTGTTGGATAAAGAAGCCTTGCGAATTATCCGACAAATGCCGAAGTGGACACCGGGAAAACAAGATGGGAAGCCCCAACGGGTACTTTATACCATTCCGGTTCCGTTTCAGTTACCTAAATCGTAAACATACCATTGTTTGATTTTAATTCAATATGCACATGAAACGCTTCTTAATATCTTTCATATTGCTTGGATGTTTCATCCGACTGAAGCACCGAAAAGAACAGCCAACGACACCATTCTGTTGTTGGAGAACAAAATATGGAGAGCAAAATTCCTATCTGAAAAATCTTATACACAAAAGATTGAATTCCGAGATTGTGTATTGTATGATATTTTTACTCAAAAGGAAAGAAGGTTACAATGAGAGATTCTTATCATATTTGTGGAGATACTATCAAAACTTATTACAACAAGGTTTGTTGTTTTTATTGGCATTATTATTATTTGGATGCAACAATACGGCTGATAATAACCAAACTATTGCCAATACTCAAAAAGTAGAAGTTAAGTCTATTAAAGAGTATGTGAATGATAATGATTTCATTGCAATCACTCCAGATGTATATGCAAACCAAGTATCACGTTCTTCAATTTCGATAGAAGAGAAACAGAATTTGGAAAATCAGATGGTTGCTGCTACTTATCGTTTTTACAAGCATTGTATCCAAGACGATAAAGGACGTATTTTCTGTAATTTAACTTGCGGTAAAAATATAAATATATCAGAAGAACTGTTTCAAAGAAAAATGAAAGATATTGAGGAAACTAATAAATATGTAGAGAAGCATCTAAAGGCTGGCACAAAGTATCGTGTTGGTAAATTGGATGAAAAGTATTTGAATAGTCTTTTAAACTATGAAGCAAAATGAAATATTTGCTATTGACTCTGCTATCTATATATAGCATAAATATATATCGTGCAGAAATTGTTCTGGAATTTTCTGTAAATGAATAGGGGAGTCGTGAAACTCGTCCCCCTCCCTTGTCTAGTGTTGATTTTTAGATATTTAAATAACATAAAAATAAAATATTTGTTTGCATCGCTAGTAAAACATTTAGGAAAACTATTGAAATTATAAGCAAATATCATATAACTGATTAAAGAAAAGAGTGGATGCTTATCCGGCAAGCCCGGTAAAAGCATCCACTCTTTTTTAGTTGCTCAGGCGGAATATTCCGCCGATCTTCTCACGCATCCTGTCCGTGTCCTCACCGATTTTTGGATTGATCAGTTCGGCGTAGACCTGCGTGGAGATGATGGTCTTGTGCCCGAGGACTTTCTGCAGGGTTTCAAGCGGCATGCCTTTGCTCAGGGTCAGGGTCGCAAAGGTATGACGTCCGACATGCGGGCTGACGCGGACACTGCAGCCGGCCTTCTCGCCGATACGTTTCAGACTGTCCTCCATACTCCCTATTTCCCTCACGGGGAACACCCTGTCCGGAGAAACCTTGAATTCGTTCATCCACCCCTGTATTTCTCGATCAGCTCGACGGCTATAGGGAGCAGCTTGACAACATAGGGTGCCTTGGTCTTCACACGGTTTCCAATCAGCCAGGTGTTGCCGTCCGAATCCGTGTGGACATTCCGGTAAGAAAGTTCCTTCAGGTCGGCATGGGCCAGGCCGCTGAAGCACATGAAAACAAACATGTCCCGGATGGCCTGCTGCCGCCTGTAGCCCAGCTTGACGCTGATAACGCGTTGCAGGTCCTCCTCCGAGAGGAAAGGACGTTTCTTGTATTCCGGCTTGCACACGAACTTCTTAACGGGTGCTTGTGGAACCATCCCTCGTCCACTGCCAGATACATCAGTCATTTCAGTGTGTTGATACGCTCGAAGGCCGTTGACTTGGCCAGCTCGCGCACGGAAAGCATCCAGTTGTAATAGTTCTTGATGAAATCCATGTCCAGCGACATCAGGGGGATATCCTCCGTACCCAACTTGTTCCGGTCATACAGCATCCCGCATTTGACGGAGAAATAGAAAAGTATACGGTTGTCCGCGTCTTTGATAAGATAGAAGGTTATATTTCCTTTTTTGTCCTCCGCATACGCCTCGTCCTTCAGGGTATGCTCCAGACTGCCGTTTCTTTCATTGAAGAAACGGTTCACCATCCTTAAATGCGCCTCATTGGAAGAGAGTCGTTCACAGGTAAGGGAATCCAGCAGTTGTTTTTGTCTGTCAGTTATCCTCATAGTCACCGTTCCGGGTTATTTTCTCATACAGGAAACGGCGGATTTTCACCCTTTCCGCATCTTTTCTTATATCATCCGTGGCAATCAGCCTGTGTTGTCCCTCCGGAAGAATCCGCCGTCTCGCCACCTGCCAGGCGTATTCTCCGTGTGTGATGCTGCTCAAGCTCCAGGAATCCTTGCATGCATACGTTTCAAATACGGTATCGAACACTTCCTTATACCGTTCTTCTACCGGGGCGGGCAATTCCTCGTGCAGTGTGTTATTTTTGTAACGTTGGCGTATGGCTACCAGAACCGGTCCGTATTTCCACGCTTCAAAACAATCCCCGAACAATGGTTCTCCTGTCCGGATGATGGACTCACGCTGTGCGAAATAAAGCAGTTTGTGCAGCTTCATTTCATCAATCTTTCTGCCGAACCGGCGCCGGTAGCGCAGGCAGATATAGGATGCTATTTTTACAACGTCTTCCATACATCTAAGTTTTAGAACAAAAAAACGGAAATTCTTTTTATTTCGCAAGTATGCCTGGTCTTATTTTTTATCAAGTAGCTGATATTGGGGTATTTGTTCCATGCGGTCAGCATTTCCGGCAGACATCTGACGACATCTCATGCTACCTGATGAAGCGTTTGTATCACAGCCGTTTGTCCCTTATATATTTGCAGTCGAAATCAATTTAATGTCTCACCTAAACGATTCGACAATGAAGAAAAGAATCCTTTTTTCGATGATGTGTGCGCTTGTCGCCACCGGTGTCTTTGCGCAGGGCCAGGGCCTTGCGGGTATCAACGAGGCGACAAGCCTCATGACCTCGTACTTTGACCCCGCCACCAAACTGTGCTATGCCATCGGTGCCGTGCTCGGTCTGGTGGGCGGCATCAAGACCTACGGCAAGTTCAGCAGCGGTGATCCGGACACGTCGAAGACGGCGGCCTCCTGGTTTTTCGCCTGTATTTTCCTGATTGTAGCCGCCACCATCCTGCGTTCCTTCTTCCTCTAAGACGATGGAGTATCCTGTTAACAAAGGTGCGGGAAAGGGTGTGGAATTCAAAGGGCTGACGACGATGTACCTTTTCATCCTTGCGGGCGGCCTGGCTGCCGTCCTGCTGACAGTCATCGTGCTTTACCTTGCCGGTGTCAGCCAGGGGGTGTGCATTCCCCTGGGCCTGGGCGCCGGTCTCCTGCTGGCCTGGCTGGTCTTCCGGATGAACGCGAGGTACGGCGAGCACGGTCTGATGAAGCGCCTGGCCCAGAAGCGCCACCCCCGTTACCTGATCCACCGCAAGAGACTGTTCCGATTACTTACCAAAAGAAGAAAACCATGAGAAATGTACTGAAAGCCGAGACGCTGGAACGCAAGTTCCCCCTTCTGGCAGTGGAGCACGGCTGCATTGTAAGCAAGGACGCCGACCTGACCGTGGCCTTTGAGGTGCTGCTGCCGGAAATCTATACGGTGACGGGCGATGAATATGAGGCTATCCATTCGGCCTGGGTGAAAGCCATCCGCGTGCTTCCCGACTATTCGGTGGTGTGCAAGCAGGACTGGTTTGTGGAAGAGACCTACCGTCCCGATTTCGACAGGGATGGGCAGAGTTTTCTTGCGAAAAGTTACGAACGCCATTTCAACGAACGTCCGTATCTGGGCCACCGCTGTTATCTTTACCTGACGAAAACGACCCGCGAGCGCAGCCGTCGCCGGAGTGACTTCAGCACGCTCTGCCGTGGGCATATCCTGCCCCGTGAGATTGCGGACAGGGACACCGCCGCCCGTTTTCTGGAAGCCGTGGAACAGTTCGAGCGTATCATGAACGATTCCGGAAAGGTGTCCCTGCGGCGGATGCCCCCGGAGGAAATCACCGGCACGTCCGAACGTCCGGGACTGGTGGAGAGGTATTTCTCCCTCTCGGCGGACGACCGTTCTGCGGTACTGGAAGACATCTGTCTGGAACCCGGCAGGATGCGCATCGGCGACAAGCAGCTCTGCCTGCATACCCTGTCGGCCGCCGACGACCTGCCCGGCAGGGTGGAAACGGACATGCGTTACGGACGGCTCTCCACCGACCGCAGTGACTGCCGCCTGTCGTTTGCCGCTCCCGTGGGCCTGCTCCTTTCCTGCAACCACATCTATTCGCAGTACGTCTTCATTGATGACGCGCGGGAGATATTGCAGGATATGGAGAAGTCCTCGCGCAACCTGCTTTCCCTCTCCCGGTACAGCCGCAGCAACGCCGTCAACCGTGAATGGGTGGAAATGTACCTTGACGAGGCCCACACGCAGGGCCTGCTTCCGGTACGTTGCCACTGCAACGTGCTTGCCTGGGCCGAGGATGCCGGGGGGCTGCGGCGGGTCAGGAACGACACGGGCAGCCAGCTTGCAATGATGGAATGCACGCCCCGCCACAATACGGTGGACACCCCGGTGCTCTACTGGGCGGGCATTCCGGGCAATGTCGGCGATTTTCCCGCTGAGGAGAGCTTCCACACCTTTCTGGAGCAGGCCGTCTGCCTGTTTACTGAAGAGACGAACTACCGCAGCTCGCCCAGCCCGTTCGGCATCCGCCTGACCGACCGCCGGAACGGTATCCCCGTGCATGTGGACATCAGCGACGAGCCGATGAGACGGGGCATCATCACGAACCGCAACAAGTTCATCCTCGGTCCTTCGGGAAGCGGCAAGTCCTTCTTCACCAACCACCTGGTGAGGAACTATTACGAGCAGGGGGCACACGTGCTGCTGGTTGATACGGGCAACAGCTACCGGGGGCTGTGCAGCCTGGTCAACGGCCGGACACACGGCAGGGACGGAATCTACATAACCTACGAGGAGGACAACCCTATCGCCTTCAACCCGTTCCATACCGCTTCCGGTGAGTTCGACGTGGAGAAGCGGGAAAGCATCAAGACACTGATTCTGACCCTTTGGAAACGCGAGGACGAGGCTCCGAAGCGTTCGGAGGAGGTGGCCCTGTCAGGTGCGGTGAACGCCTACATCCGCCGGATAACGGAAGACTTGACGCTCCGTCCCGACTTCAACGGCTTCTACGAGTTTGTACGTGACGACTACCGCCGTATGATGAAGGAGAAGAAAGTGCGCGAGAAGGACTTCGACATTGACGGTTTCCTGAACGTGCTGGAGCCCTTCTACAAGGGTGGTGACTATGACTTCCTGCTGAACTCAGACAAGGGCCTGGACCTGACGGACAAGCGCTTCATCGTGTTCGAGCTGGACAACATCTCCTCCCACAAGGTGCTGCTGCCGGTGGTGACGCTCATTATCATGGAGACCTTCATCGCCAAGATGCGCAGGCTGAAAGGCATCCGCAAGGTCATGCTGATCGAGGAGTGCTGGAAAGCACTGATGTCCGCCAACATGAGTGCCTATGTTTTGTACCTTTTCAAGACCGTCCGCAAGTATTTCGGCGAGGCCATTGTGGTGACCCAGGAGGTGGACGACATCGTCTCGTCTCCGATTGTGAAAGAGGCCATCATCAACAACTCGGACTGCAAAATCCTGCTTGACCAGAGAAAATACATGAACAAGTTCGACCATATCCAGACGCTTCTGGGACTGACGGAGAAGGAGAAGGGCCAGATACTGTCCATCAACCAGGCGAACCGTCCGGGAGCTCCCTACCGCGAGGTCTGGATCGGTCTGGGCGGCACACATTCGGCTGTCTATGCCACGGAAGTGAGCGAGGAGGAGTATCTGGTGTTCACAACGGAAGAGACCGAAAAGATGGAGGTGCAGCGTCTTGCGGAAGAGCTTGGCGGCAACCTCGAGCTTGCCGTCAGGCGGCTTGCCGGGGAAAGAAGAGAAAAACGGAAACAGAGTATGAACCCCTGAAAAGAGAAAAGTTATGGGAAACAGACCATTATTAAGCCTGGCCGTCTGCCTTTTGGGTGCGGCCTCCCTGCTGCTGCAAGGCTGCATGGACATGAAAAAGACTCCGGACCCCGGCAAGCTCTGCGGGTCGTGGACGAGTGTGGACGGCAAGCCCGACGTGCTGATATATAAGGACGGCGATGCCTGCAAGGTGACGGTATTTGCCCGTAGCGGCAGGACACGCCGCCTGAAACCACGGACTTACCTGCTGGTGGAGGAAGAGGGCAACCTGTTCATCAATACGGGCTATCGTATAGATGTGTACTACAACGAGGCGACGGACGTGCTGACCTTCTCCCCGAACGGCGATTATGTCAGGAAGGAGGTGCAGCCATGAGGAGAGGAACAGTTGTCCTGGCCGCTTTCCTGCTGCTTTTTGCCGGAGGGAACATGAGTGCGCAGTGGGTGGTGACCGATCCGGGCAACCTCGCCCAGAGTATCATCAACATGTCGGACAATATCGCCCATACCTCGAAGACTGCGGTCAGTACGGCGGACAACTTTGCCGAGACGGTAAAGATCTACGAGCAGGCCAAGCGCTATTATGACGCGCTTCGCAACGTGAACAACCTTGTGCGTGACGCCCGCAAGGTGCAGGAAACGATTCTGATGGTGGGCGAGGTATCGGACATCTACATCACGAACTTCCGGAAGATGATGGGCGACGGCAACTTCTCCGCCGGGGAACTGGATGCCATCGCCTTCGGCTACACCCAGCTTCTGAAGGAGAGCAACGGCGTGTTGCAGGACCTGAAACAGGTGATCAACGTGAGCACTCTCTCCATGACGGACAAGGACCGTATGGACGTGGTGGACAAATGCCACCGTGAGATGCGCCGCTACCGCAACCTGGTGAACTACTACACGAACAAGAACATTGCTGTGAGCTATCTGCGCGCCCGCAAGAAGAACGAGGCGGACCGCGTACTGGAACTTTACGGCAGTGAAACGTCCAAATACTGGTAGGCCATGATGCTTCTGAGTGTTGACTTTTCAAATCTCCACACCATTCTGGAGACTTTGTACGACGATATGCTGCCTCTCTGTGAGGACATGATGGATGTGGGCAAGGGCATTGCCGGCCTGGGGGCGCTGTTCTATGTGGCCATGCGCGTGTGGCAGTCGCTCGCCCACGCCGAGCCGGTTGACGTGTACCCGCTGCTGCGTCCTTTCGCCATCGGCATCTGTATCCTGCTTTTCCCCACACTGGTTCTGGGTACTATGAACAGCGTACTCGGACTCGTGGTGCAGGGTACGCACAGGATGCTGGAGGGACAGACGCTGGATATGGAACAGTACCGTGAGCAGAAGGAGAAGCTGGAGTACGAGATAAAGATGCGCAATCCGGAGACCGCCTATCTTGTCAGTGACGAGGAGTTCGACCGCCAGATTGACGAGCTTGGCTGGGGTCTTGAGGACACGGCCGCCAAGATAGGGATGTATGCGGAATGGGGCGCCTACCAGTTCGAGAAGATTTTCCGTGACGGTATCCGCTATCTGCTGGAACTTCTTTTCGCCTCCGCCTCGCTGCTGATAGACACGGTGCGTACCTTCTTTCTGATTGTCCTCTCGATATTGGGACCGGTTGCGTTCGCCTTCAGCGTGTGGGACGGTTTCCATTCCACGCTCAGCCAGTGGTTCATGCGGTACATCTCCGTCTACCTGTGGCTTCCGGTCAGTGACCTGTTCAGCTGCATGCTCGCCAAAATCCAGGTGCTGATGCTCCAGAAGGACATCCAGGAGCTCCAGACCAATGCGGACTACTCCCTGGACACATCGGACAGCGTGTACCTGATATTCATGATCATCGCCATTTTCGGCTACTTCACGATTCCCACCGTTGCGGGATGGATCGTCCAGGCGGGCGGCGCGGGCAACTACATGCGCAACCTGAACCGCCAGAGCGTCCGTGCGGGCGGTTTTGCTGCAGGAGTGGCCGGTTCCGCCGCAGGTAACGTGGGCGGACGCATCAAGGACGGCATCCGGAGTGTCCGTGACCGCTTCAAAAAGAAATAAGTAAGAAAACACCTATGGAATTCAAGTCATTAACGAATATCGAGAGCAGTTTCAGGCGCATCCGCATGATGCTTGCCGCCTTCGTATGCTGCTGTACGCTCGTCACGGGCTACGCCCTGTGGAGCTCCTACCGCTTTGCCGAAAGGCAGCGTGAGAAAATCTACGTGCTGGACGGGGGCAAGTCGCTCATGCTCGCCCTTTCGCAGGACCTTTCGCAGAACAGACCGGCGGAAGCCCGTGAGCACGTGAGGCGTTTCCATGAGCTCTTCTTCGGGCTTTCCCCGCAGAAGGACGCCATCGAGCACAACATCAACCGTGCGCTGCAACTGGCTGACAGAAGTGCCTACCACTATTATGTGGACTTTGCCGAAAAGGGCTATTACAACCGCCTGGTATCGGGAAATATCAACCAGGTGGTGCATGTGGACAGCGTGGTCTGTGATTTCTCCGGCTACCCCTACAAGGCGGTGACCCATGCCCGGCAGCTGATCATCCGCGAGAGCAACGTGACGGAACGTTCGCTGGTGACCTCCTGCGAGCTGCAGAACGCCTCACGTTCGGACGACAACCCGAACGGGTTCATCATCGAGCATCTGGTGATATTGGAAAACAGGGACATCAGAAGCGTGGAACGATGAGGGGAAGGAGAAAACCTTGGAAACGGGCGGACTGCCGGATACGGCTGTTCTGCCGGCGGCTGACGGAAAGGCAGCGGATATGCCTTCTTGCACTTCTGTTCCTGTCCTTCCTTATGGGCTGCATCCATGCCATCGGCAGCTCGCTGCACCGTTTCGGAAGCGAGGGGGACAACCGGCTGGAAATGGAGCATATCCGGCCTCCGGAACTGAAAAAGAAAAAAGGAAACGAACATTCAACCCAATTTTATGAAAACGGACATTGGAAAAACCATTGAAAGAATCAGAAAACGGCTGGGAATCCCCCTCGGAGGGGAGAGGAAGCCGTTGACGGAAGAAGAGAGACGCAAGCGTGCCAGACTGGTCGTTTATCCGCTTTTCGTCCTGCTTTTTGCCGGCTGCATCTGGCTGATCTACTCACCGGCCCGTAAAGAACGGGAAGATGCCGTACAGGGCGGGGGATTCAACACGGACATCCCCTCTCCGGAAAACAGGAAGATGCAGGAAAACAAGGTGGACGCCTACGAGGAGGCGGAGCTTGCACGGAAGGAGAAACAGCGCCGGGGGACGTTCCAGGAGATGGTCTCGCTGTTTGACCGGGAAGGGCGGGATACGGTACGCCTGCCGGAGTCATTTGCGGGCACCCCGCCGGAAGGGACGTCCGTCACGGCGGATGCGCCCCGTTCCTCGGTAGAGGCCTACCGCCATATCAGCCGGACGCTGGACAACCTTTATGTTTCCGATACACGCGACCCGAAGAAGGAGGAGCTGGAGAGACGCATCGAGGAACTGGAAAGGCAACGGACGGCACCGGAGCAGGCGGGGAATACGATGGAGGAGAAAATGGCACTTATGGAAAAGTCCTACGAACTGGCGGCACGCTACGGCGGCAGGCAGCCCCGGCAGGTCCGCCCCACACAGGATGAACGGGAACGCCGGGCTGCCAGACCCGTAAGACGGATGCAGTCCCGGGCCGTATCCTCCCTTTCCCGCCCGTCCGGCAACGGGGAGGCCGCTGTCTTTTCCGGGGAACGGAACACGGGGTTCCATACCCCGGTGGGAAAAACGCTCACCTCGGAGAGGAACACCATCGAAGCCTGCGTACACGGCACGCAGACCGTATCGGACGGGCAGGCGCTGCGCATCCGGCTGCTGGAACCGATGGTGGTGGATGACCGCTTCATTCCGAAAGGTACGGTGCTTGTAGGCGGTACACGTATCCAGGTGGAGCGGCTGGACATTCTGGTCACCGCTGTGGAATATAAGGGTACGGTGCTTCCGGTGGAACTGGAAGTGTATGACGCCGACGGGCAGCAGGGTATCCTCGTACCGAACTCGATGGAGTATGACGCGGTCCGCGAGATTGCCGCCAATATGGGAAGCTCCATGAACAGCAGCATCAACATTTCGACGGATGCCGGGGCGCAGATCGCCTCGGACCTGGGAAAGGGCGTGATACAGGGCGTCTCGCAGTATGTCACCAAAAAGATGCGTACCGTGAAGGTCACCCTGAAAGCCGGACACCGGCTGCTGCTCCACTCACCCGAACAATAAGAGAAAACCGATTATTCACCCTAAATGAGAAACGAGTATGAAGAAGATTCTGATTTTGTTTACCGCCCTTCTGGGCATGACCGCCTCGCAGGCGCAACAGAGCGGCGGGGATTATTTTGAAGGACTGAGCCGCAAGATCGGGTTCAGCCGTATGATTCCGCCACACGGGCTGGAGATAACGTACGACAAGACGGTGCACATCATCTTTCCCGCCCCGGTGAGGTATGTGGACTTGGGTTCCACCGATCTGCTTGCGGGCAAGGCCGACGGTGCGGAGAACGTGATCCGTGTGAAAGCCGCCACGAAACATTTCAGGCAGGAGACAAACATGAGCGTGATAACGGAGGACGGAAACTTTTACAGTTTCAATGTGAAATATGCCGACGAGCCGCTGTTGCTGAATGTGGAGATGTGCGACTTTATCCATGACGGGGAGACTGTGAACCGTCCCAATAACGCGATGGAGATTTATCTGACGGAGCTTGACAACGAGTCGCCCCGTCTGGTGCGCCTGATTATGAAATCTGTCCACCGGCGGGACAAACGGCGTATCCGTCACATCGGTTGCAAGCGCTTCGGTGTACAGTTCCTGCTGAAGGGACTGTACACCCACAACGACCTGCTCTATTTCTATACGGAAGTGAAGAACTCGTCGAATGTGCCCTTTGACGTGGACTTTGTGACATTCAAGGTTGTGGACAAGAAGGTGGTGAAGCGTACCGCCATGCAGGAGCAGGTGGTCTATCCGCTGCGCGCCTTCAATTATGTGACCCGTGTGGACGGCAGGAAATCGGCATGCACGGTGTTCGCCCTGCCGAAATTCACCATTCCCGATGACAAGAAGCTGGTGGTGGAGATGTTCGAGAAACAGGGTGGCCGCCATCAGGCTTTCGAGTTGGAAAACGGTGACCTTGTACGTGCCGAAACCGTCAATGAGCTGAAAGTGCGATGAGATACCGGGAAATTTATCTGGTCATAGCCTTGCTTGCCCTTTTCATGGGGCAGGCGAAGGCCCAGCGTCACCTCCGGGGCATGAGGGGCGTGCAGCTGACAGCGGAGATGGTTGACGGCTTCCATTCGCCGGGAAACCGTACGGATGCCGGGTACGCCTTCTCGCTGGCCGTGTTCAATTATGCCGGCGGCGGACACAAATGGATGTACGGCGGAGAGGTCATGAGGCGCAACTGCCCTTACCGGAATACAGGAATCCCCCTTGTGCAGTATACGGGGGAAGCCGGGTACTACCGCAATCTCTTTTCCTGTCCGGGAAAGGTGGTGTTCCTGAATATAGGTCTTTCCGGACTGCTGGGTTATGAGAATGTGAACGGTGGAGAGCGCCTGCTCGGGGACGGTGCCGGCCTGAGGAAACATGAGGCGTTTGTCTATGGCGGTGCACTGACCCTGGAGGCGGAAGCCTGTCTGACGGACTGCCTCTCCCTCGGTCTGAGACTGCGTGAACGTGTCCTTTGGGGCAGCGCTGCCGGACATTTCCATACCCAGTACGGAATTTTGCTCAAATATATTTTCTAACCGATCATGATACACTTATTTATGAGAAAGATACTTGATTCTGTAGTGGCCGGCTGCTGTCTGGCCGCTGCCTTCTGCCTTGTCTCCTGTGACAGTGACCTGGATATTCAGCAGGAATATCCCTTTACGGTAGAGGCCATGCCGGTGGCGGATGAGATTGCCGCCGGGAATACAGTGGAAATCCGTCTGGAGATTGTTCCTGAAGGGGACTTTTCCGGTACGGTCTATACCCTGCGTTACTTCCAGCCTGAGGGGAAGGGCCGTCTTAAGATGGAAGACGGTACGGTATTGAAACCCAATGACCGTTATCTGCTGGGGGAAAAGAGGTTTCGCCTGTACTACACTTCGGAAAGTGCGGACGGGGCGCAGACCATCGACCTGTATTTTGAGAACAACTGGGGAAGCCTGCAACAGCTCACCTTTGATTTCAATGCGGAGAATGGCGGGGAAAACAGTGGAGAGGAGGATGCGGTATGAGTACCTTGTTATATATGCATATTCCCGGCCTGCCATCCTGTATAAAGCTGTCGGACCATGCGGGTTCCGTTCCCCGTGTGGGAGATCGCATCCGTATTGATGCCGGACGGCTTGCCTGTGTCCATTCCCGCAGAATCCTGGAAACAACGCCTGCCTGCCATTGTTTTGAGCGGAATGCGGAGACGGAAAAGATAAGCGTGGCCCGGTTTTTGGAAGAGTGTGTGATGGTGGTGGAAAGCCGGGAGTGGAGTTATGAGGACGGCATGGCCTGCTGTGTGTTGAATGTAAGTGTGGAATGGTGAGAAGGATGACGCTTTTTCTGGGGTTTGTGTGTATATGCGCCATGCTCCGTGCGGAACTGCCTGATGGCATCCGCCGTCTTTCACCGTTTGAGAGGGCTGTTGCCATAATCAAACGGTTTGAGGGTTGGCATTCGGCCCGCCATTATCCCTACATAGGATTCGGACACCGTTTGAGGGAAGGGGAAAAACTAACAGCGGATATTACGGAAGCGCAGGCGGACAGCCTGCTGAGGGCTGACCTTGCCGGGATGTGCGCCCTGTTCCGCCATCTGGGGAAAGACTCATTATTGCTCGGTTGCCTGGCCTACCAGGTCGGTCCGTACAGGCTGCTCGGTCATGGAAGGATGCCCAAAAGTACCCTGATAAGGAAGCTGGAATCCGGTGACAGGAACATTTACAGGGAATTCACGGCTTACCGGTGCTACAATGGCAAACCGGTGGCTTCCATTCAGCGGAGAAGGGAAATGGAGTTTGAGATGCTGTTTGTGCCCTGATAGTGCAGACAGCCGGAAAGAAGCAGGAATCCTCCGGCAAACCGGAGGATTTTCTGTAACAGAAATCTATTTTAACGTATTCGTATATCATGGATATTCTTACAGCCAAACAGATCAGGATTGAGGATTACCTGCACAGCCTGGGGCATACCCCGGTAAGGCGGCAGGGGGTGAACCTGTGGTACAGGTCACCGCTGCGGCAGGAGAAGGAGGCTTCGTTCAAGGTGAACACGGGAATCAACTGCTGGTATGATTTCGGGTTCGGCAAAGGAGGCAACCTCCTTGCGCTGGCGGCCGAACTCCACCCGTCATCAGATATCTCCGGTCTTCTGCGGCAGATAGCGGAACGGAATCCCCCCGTGCGTTCGGTATCCGTATCTGCCGGGAAACCGCCTTCGGAAGAACCCGCTTTCCGCCACCTGGCGACACTTCCGCTTACCTCACACGCCCTGCTTGCCTATTTGTCGGAACGGGGTATCGGTGCGGAAACCGCCCGGAGGGAATGCCGGGAAATCCGTTACGAGTGCCGGGGCAAACGGTATTATGCCGTCGGCTTTCCGAACATTGCCGGCGGTTTTGAGCTTCGTAGCCGCTACTTCAAAGGTTGTGTATCCCCAAAATCAGTTTCGGTAATTCCTCATGGGGAAGGAAAAAGGACAGTCTGTTGCCTGTTTGAAGGGTTTATGGACTACCTTTCCTTCCTTGTGCTGCGGGAAAAGCCGTTCTTTTGTCTGCCCGGCAGCGGACAGGCGGACTGCATTGTACTGAATTCCGTGTCCAATCTCGCCAAGGCGCTCACCCTGCTGGACGGATACGGTCATATATACTGTTTTCTGGACAATGACGCGGCGGGAAAGCGGGCGTTGGAAGAGCTTGGCCGGAAGTTCGGACCCCGTATGCATGACATGGCACCGCTCTATGAGGGGTACAAGGACCTGAACGATTGTCTGGTGAAACATCTGCAAGACCTTGTAATTACAGATAAATGAGTTAATTTTGCACGGATTGATTCTTTATGGGACTGTGTTTATGGAAAATTATATGAAGAAAGCCGCGGACGCCTTTCTTGTAGGACGTCCGTACGGTATGCGCGTGGACTTCAGGCGTAAAGGATATGTGCTGTTCAACCGCCGGATGAATGTTCTGGGCAATGAAATGCAGGGCGATATCGGTACGCTCCCGCTGGAAAGGTTTGAAGTGGAGGAGATACCGTTGAGCGGCGAGCTTGTGGAGCGGCACGGGGATTTTACGGACGTGTTCTTCTACAGTGACCGCACGAACCCGTATGCGGGCGATGTGCCGGACTTCGGGAAACTGAAGGTCTACAACCGGTATATGTACCCTCTGTCAGTGGTGCTGTGCAGGGTTTTGTAACAGACTGTGGTAATGGCACGGGGCTGCCGCCGGAAACCTCCTTATTCCGGATGCCGGAGGATGATTGCGGCATGCCCCTTTTCATGGCGTACCCTGATTGCAAGCTTGTCCAGTTCCTCCCGGACAAGGGATTCCTCGAATCCGTCGGCTATGAACCTTTCCCTGAGCAGGCCGGTGAGATTCTCCGTTCCGATACTTCCGGAGAGAAAATCCTCCACCCACTGGTGGAAGTTGCCGCCCGTACGTATCAGGTTGTAGCGTCTCAGGCAGAAGTTCTCCATGCTTTTCAAATCGAACTCCTTATAGGACAGCAGGTCACAAAGAACCGGACCGTTGGCGTCATCCTCCCTTAATTCCACCGTCAGAACACAGACGGGCCTGTCTGTTTCCTCACCGGGTCTGTAATAAAGCCGGATGTTTTCTCCCATATACAGTCCCGCGGTATATGCCATACTGTCCGGGGATTCCGTCATGACGGGAAACCTCTGCAATCCGGCTCTTCCATCCCGTTTTGACAGGACGATTACAGGTTCTCCGGAATTTTCCTCTGGTGTGGTACATGCTGACATCGTCCCGTTGGTCTTTCTCCATCCGAGAAACCGCAGACAGTTCTCTATGTCTTTCAGACGTCTTCCCTTTGCCGGACTTCCGTTGGTATACGGGCGGAGCGTGTCCACGATTTCAGGCCAGTTCTCGTTTGTCTTCATACAATTGTTGTTTACAAATTTCAATAAAAGCGGTCGTATTGTAACTGGAATATAGCGATTTTGTCGCGTCATATCAAATCAATTCCCCAAAAAGTCCCGGAAAGGACCTCTCATGGAGTCTTCCCGTGACTTTTCCGGGTTCCGGCATGCCCTATATGCCCTTGGACCTGATATGGAATCCTGCCTGTTTTTTTCCCCCTTCTTCCGTACGGAACCTTCCGGAACGGACCTGTTGTAGGGAATTTTCCCGATGGCATGTGAGGAATTCCCCGTCATATCCCATTTGGCCGAACAGTCCGTAGTATCCTGCCATGAACCTCTGTCCTGGAGAAGGTCTGTGCCTGCTGACCTCCTTGTGGGAGCGGACGATATGGCGTACAAGGCGGTAACATTTGGCCAGGTCCCTGAGTACGGTATATTCATGGTCGGTGTGCGGCTTGTAATATCCGCATGATATGTTGACACAGGAGACCTCAAGCCCCCTTCTTTTCAGGGCGTATACATCCGTGTGCATGCCGCATGTCGCCCGGTAACCGTATTTTTCCGGATTGACACGTTCCAGGAACTCTTCCGAGCACAGGTCCATGCCTGAAATCCGGGTTACGAGGTCACTGTCTCCCTTGCGGTCGCACTGGAGTACGAAACGGCAGTCGGCGAAGAAGTCCATGTCGGCTTCCCCGCTTCCGATACATCCCGTCTCTTCCTGTACGAAGAAGGCGCATTTCATGATCTTGAAATCCTCCAGACATTTCAGGCATATCCATATGCCGTTCTTGTCGTCCGCACCGATGCCCGCCGTCTTTTTCCTTTTCCGGTCGTAACCGATAACGAAGCGTCCGTCCACTATGTGTGCGGCGTATCCTTTTCCGGTCCTGCGGTGTACCTCGTCCATATGCGCCACGACACACGGATAGGTTTTCGCCCTGCCCTTTACGGCATAGAGGTTTCCTTTCCTGTCCCGGTAGTGCGGGATGCCCATTCTCTCCAGTTCCGCCTTGAGAAGACGTATCATGGGCTCCTCCCTGCCTGAGGGAGAAGCCGTATTGTAAAGTGTGATCAGCCGTTCCATATCATACTTCATAAAGTCTGTTGACTTGCAGGTACAGTCTCATGGAGGGTATCGGCCTTTTCTTCTTGAACAGCAGGGACGGATATGTCTTTCCCTGATATTTCACGGTTCCGCTTCTGAGTGCCCGTCCGAAAATTGTGTTGCTGTAGAACTTCTCCATGCATGACGGGCAGAAGTCGTTCATGTCAGACTGGTGCAGGTATCCGCATCCCGGGCATATTTTCCTGACAGGTGTTGCGCCCCCGTCCGTATCCCGGCATGTGGCGATGGTATTTCCGCTTTCCGAGTTCCTCAGTTCCATTTTCCCATTTTCCATGCAGACGCAATAGAACGTGTCCATATACGGTGCCCCTTTCTTGTGCCATTTGCAGGCGGGGACTTCCACGGCGAGGTTCAGCACATAGGATTTTCCGGCTTCCACCCCTTCATCCGGCCGGTTGTTCAGTGCCACGACATCCTTGGTATGGGAATAGTCGTTATACTGCTTGCGGAAAGTGATGCCGAGTGCGGTTGCCTGCCTGCGCATCATCTCCAGTACGAACGCATGGGAGAAATAGATGCGGTCTATCAGGGAAAAGCCGTTGAATGTATTGCCACCCGATAGGACTTGGACATTTTTCCACACCACGGCCCGTGCGAGCACATTGTTGCTCCCGTCTCTTGCGACCAGGATTTCCGCACCGGCGAAATTGGTATAGAAATCGGCGGCGTTGCGGGCCCTGTTCTCGTAACGCATGCAGGAATTGTGAAGATTTGATTCCGTGGTGTCCGCTATCGGGGTGTAGTTTTCCTCACTGTATGCCTCGAAAAAATCCTGCATGCCTCCGTGCAGCTGTACCGTTACTTTGCTGTCCACACAGATCGCGCTGCTGAAATAAGAGAGTTCCGTTTCGGGATATTCCGGCAGGTTTCTGAACAGCCCGACAAACGTGGAAGGGTCTATGTCCGTCCGGTTTTCGGGGAACCAGGGTGCCTGCGGGTTGTTCCGGTCCGGGAAATTCTTGTTGTTCAGGTTCTTGTTGCATGTGGTGAACACGATCCGGATCTTCTGGTAGGATGCACCTCCTGTCCGTTTGCGTTTGGTCGAGAAGAAGTTGTAGCCTCCGCGGATGATTTCCGATACGTCGGCGTTGCGTTTCATTTCCGTGAGGATGTCTGCTGCAATCACACTCCCGTTGGCTGCCGCATGGGTCAGGCGGGATTTCAGTTCGTTACTTGCGTTCAGTTTCATATTTTCTGTTTTTATGGATTAATAATATGCGTGTCATCGGTTGGGACTTTTTGTGCCGGGCGGTTGGGAGGCAGGCACCGTTTCCGGTTCTCCACCAGTAACTTTTTCCGCTCCAGTATCCCGTTTACAGGAAGACGGCGGCCTGTCCGGTAGTCGGCCTCGCTCATTTTCCGTATGCAGGGGATTCCGGTCCGTGTAAGGAAAGGGTTCACGTACCAGCCGTCCAGGAAGCTGTCCGGAACAAGGCTGTCGTGATGGATGACCTCGCCCACACATCCGTGCATGAGCATGTTGCATACGGTCATCAGGCAACAGGTATGGTTGAGGTCTTCCCCCACCAGATAGTTTCCGAGGTGCCGTACGTGGAATGCCAGCAGCAGTCTTCCGCTTCCGCAGGTCGGGTCGTTCATCCGCTTTCCCTGTACTTTCTCTCCGGTCCCGGTACATGCGACCATGAGGTCACAGATCGGTGCCGGTGTGAAGAACTGCCCCTGCATCCTCTGTCCCGTTCTGGAAGACAGGCTCATGTAGAGGTCTCCGAACGGGTCGTACCAGCTTTCGTCATCCTTCAGCCGGTCCTGCATGAGGCGTACCCATTCGGCGGTCATCTCCATGAACGCGATGTTCTGCCTCCGTTTGTATTTCCAGTTCTTCAGGGGCGGCGCTCCGGGTGAGAAACCGTGTATGACGAACATCAGGAAATCGTTGAACACGGTCATGGGGTCGTATCCGCATGAGACGGAAAAATCGCTTATCCGTTTTTCCAGCGGACATATTTCACGGGGTATGTCATATCCTGCCATCTGTTCTGCTTTTTATGGGTTTGACTTCTTTATGCGTACGGTCAGCCTGTGTCTTTTATGGTCTGTCTGTATTTTTGCCGGTGCCCCTCCGAGAAAGGAGAGATGTATCTCTCCCTCCGCCGCGTTCCATTCCGTTGCCGGCAGGAATATCCGTTCCATGCGGTATCCCCAAAGTACCAGCGCCCGCCTGTGCAGTCCGTCGAACAGTTTTCCTTGCAGCAGTCCGGCCAGTTCCTCCAGCTCCTTTTCGGAATAGAGGGTGATGCCTTCACACCGGTAAAAGTATTCGCCTTTCTTCTCCGGGTCGGGAATTTTTTCCACCGGGTATTTCGTCCACTCTTTCATCGTATAGTCACCGTACAGGGGATTCGGTTCGTGGAAGGTCCATGAGCGTACGACCGTATGGAAATACACCTCCCCGTTCCGGCACCTTCCGTTGCGTCCCCATGTCTGGAAACATTTTGTGGCAAGTCCGGCCGGTGTCATGCCCGCGGACGGCACCCGTGTCCACGGACCGCCTTCGGTGCTGTAGCACACCTTTCTGTTTTTCGTGTGGCAGAACGGCGCATGGGACGCAAGGCAGACCGTCGCCTGCCCTTTCCTTATCGTTTCGATATGTGCCTGCGGGAAGTAGTCCCCGTTTTGCGGAAAGTATTCGAGCAGGTCTCCTTCCTGCGGTACGGGTGGGAATCTTCCGGCCTTTTCCATTCTGCGGATGATTCCGTTGACCTTTTCCGTTTCTCTGGAGGTTATCCCGTATAGGGTATCGTAAGCGGCGTTCAGGCTTCTGAGCGTTTCTTCTGTGTAATAGTTACCGTATTCCATATTCCCTCCTGTTTTTGGTATACAATTCCACCTGTGCGGCTATCATGTCACAGAATTTTTGTCCGTTTTCTCCCTCTCCCCTGAAATAGGCGATCATATCCCAGAGGTTCCGGTTGAAATATCCGGTCCATTTTTCGTAATAGTGCTTTCCGTCAACCGGTCCGAAAGTTTTTTGGAACAGTCCGGAAGTCAGTCCCTCGTCCGGGTGGTGGTTGTATTGCCACAGGGACAGGGAGAGCATGAGCTTGTAATCCAGTGTAACCATATGCTTCATTTTTTAGTCAGACATCGGCCTACCTTGGTAGGCATTTTTATTTCTTGCTGTCCTTGCAGCCTGTTTGCCGGGGATTGCGGCAAGGCTTGGCGGGAAAAAATACCGGAGCGGAGCGAGGATGATTTTTTCCCGCCAACCAGCCCGCAGGGCCGCCTTGCGCAATCAGCCCGGCAAACGGCTATCTTTACGGCAAGAAATGAAAAAGCGGACCTCATCCGTGGAATTTCTGAGGTCTGCCTGCGGGTTGGTGTGCCGGGTGTTCCGGAAGATCCCGTTATGCATTCGTCAGTCTTTGTTTTCTCCATATTCCGGCCAGAGTTGTCTGTGTTCCCCGTATATCCTTTCATAGTCTTCCAGGCTGAAATGCGGGAAGTTGGTGGAATACATGTCATACAGGTCCTGGGGTGTCAGGGCAGGGTCGCAGGCAAGTATGTCGTGAATCTCATCCTCGTCCTCGTAGCGGGATACGTATTCCGTCGCCCGGGTATGGGGATAGACATCCGTACATCCCTCTATGACATGCTCCACGAAGGACAGGCATTTTTGCAGGTCTTTCTTGACGGTTATCTCCTCGTTCGAATGAGGGTTGTAATAGCCGCAGCTCAGGTTGACACAGCTGACACTGAGGCTGTTCTCTTTCAATGCCAGCACATCGGTCATCATTCCGTTCTGTTCGGAATATCCCCATTTTTCCGGTTCCGCCGCTTCAAGGAACTCTTCCGAGCAGAGCTCCGAACAGCCTATGTTCGTAATCAGGTCGGAATGCCCCTTCCGGTCCGGCTGGATGACAAAGCGCACATTGTCAAAAAAAGGCATGTACGCTTCCGTACTGCCCCTGCATCCTGTTTCCTCTTCCCTGAAAAATACGACTTTGAGCGCATCGTATTTTTTCAGGCATTCCAGACAGATGAATATGCCGTTCTTGTCATCCGCCCCCAGGTTTTCGAACCGCTTTTTCCCGGGTGAGAAGCCGAAAATGATGTCCCTTGTCTCGACGGCCCTGAAATCCTTTGAGCGGTTGCAGTGCGCCACCTGGTCGATATGGCTTACCAGGCAGGGATAGGTGTCACTTTCCCCCTTTACCGCATACAGGTTCCCGTAGCGGTCCTGTGTGAGGGCTACCCGGCCGGGAAGTGTCCTGATATAGGCGGAAAGAAACTTTATCATTTCCTGTTCCTTTCCGCTCGGGCTGTAGATGTTATACAGCCGCTTCAACAGTTGCGTATTCATTCTGTGTCACTTTTATAAGTTTGTAACCGTACGGAAGATTTGTGGCCGTATCTATCTCGTTGAAGACGGCATTGTCAAACTCCCAGGCTTCTTCATCTTTCAGCAGGCCGCATAGCGTGTCCACAGCGATGGTCTTCTCTTCGTACTTCTTGGTCAATGCATTCCATATATGAATCCGGGTCACATCCGTACCGTCTTCATACCATTTGTCATCGTACTCCGAATAATGCCAGTTCTTCTGTCTGAATTCATCCTCGGCTTTCTCCTGACATTGTTCACTGCAATAGTACTGTCCGGTTATGTCCGAATACCTTGTATCGTTGTCAAGGACGGACGCTCCGCATTTGTCACAGCGTGTGCAGTCGTCCTCGTGGTGGTACTCGTCCAGCAGGCCTATGTAGATGAAACCTTCCAGATTGTTTGAGTCCACATTTATTTCCCTGCCGTGCAGGTGGCAGAGCGTGGTTTCCCTGCAATAGCACCGGTGGTATTCGTCCCATTCCTGCTCCTCGTCATCGTCATCTTCATCACTGTCCCCGTAAAGGTTAAGGTCCGTTGTGTCAAGTTCGTAGGTATATTCCGCATGGGGATAATTGTATGCCTTGTCCTGGTTGTAGCAATACCATTTGAAGGAGTCCTGATAGGAAAGTGTGTCTTTCTCACCCAGAATGCAGTCTATTTCGAACTGTCTGTCGGAAAGCGAGCTTCCGTCAATGGCTACAAACGCATTCGCCTCGTTGCATGAGGCACCCACAATCTTATAGCCGTCGATATGTCCGCCTTGGATCAGTTTGTCAACAAGCAGCCGTTTGAGGACATCGTTTCCATCGGAGGAATACTGCCTTTCCAACAGTCTCCATTTTTTACCGTCCTGGTCTGTGACGTCGGTGAACAGTATGGCCCTTGCCAGTACGTATCCCTGTTTGTCCGTGATATAGGCGGCTTTGGCCTTTACCGCATCCCGGTAGAATATGTCTCTTTCCCTGTCCGTCATGCATGAGTTGAAGTTTCCCCTGCATTCATTGCTGCTGTAGATTTTCCTGAAGTTATCGTTCACATAAAGTTCGGCCACGTCGGGTGTGTGTCCGTAGGTATAGGTGCACCACCGTTGTGTGAACACGTCCCCTGAAATCCAGTTCAATACGCTTGGTGACAGGATTTTTCCTATCCTGGTTTCGAGTATGAGTTCCCTCATGAATTTTCCGGACTTCATTTTGAATACCCGGTTTCTTTCCACGTTGACATAGCGGACAGAATTCTTGTCCAGGTCATCGCATATCCCTTTGGATTCGTCCGTCCTGTACCTGGCTGACCTGTAAACCTCTCCGATGAGTTCAACCTCATTGGAAAGCCGGTCATCCTCCATACCGGATTTCCTGACCGCTTCGGCTACTTTCTTCTGCAAGTCGGCCATATCCTCTACGTACAACAGGGTATAGTCGTTCTGTTTCACGCAATAATCGAGCAGGAGCGGATTTTTCAGGTGTCCGAGCAGGATTCTGTTTTTCCTGACCGTCGTGCCGTTGTTTCTGCTTTCAAGTCCGAAACGGTGCTTGAAGTCTTCATAACCGTTCAATTTATAGTATAGCATGGCATTATGTTTTTTGATTGTTAATTTATATATCTGCCGGTTATAGCCCGAATGTGGGGATGGAACCGGCTTGAAGTCCTCCTTGCCTATGACTTCACAATAGAGTCATATAGCATGAAAATGGAGATGGTAGTCCAGATTATGAGGAACAGTCTGTGAATTTTCAAAAGATAACCGTCCAGTATGGGATACACCTCATTCCAGAAGCGGTGTTTTGGGGATGGGACGGCTATGCCTTTCCGTACCTTGTTTTTGTACATCCTGTGGAAAATATTTCCGACAATACCTGTTGTCGAGGTGATGGTCACTATGATTGCTGCCATCAGATATAAAGATTTTATGTCCATATTTTTTTTAATTTGATGTATGTACTGTTGTGGATACGATACTGTCTGTCCGGTTTATCGGGGGCAGATAGTCAATGATGGTGGAAAGATGCCCGGCAAAGACCTCTTCCGGTTGGAATCTTGCTTCTTCTCCATATTCTTTTTCGACCCCGCATAGTTTCAGCATGCCTTTTCGGATATATACCTTGTAGATTCTCACATCAGCCGGAGCCGGTATGATGCCGTTCAGGTTGACGGCGATGACAGGATGTTCCGGATTTCGTAGATCCCATTCATAAATTCCTCCGTGCAGTTCCACCGCGGCTTGCAGTTCTTTGTATTCTTCGGTTTTGATGGCCCTTATCCGGGCGAAAAAATCTGTATGTTGCATGGAATTATGTTTTATGATTTCTGGAATTTGTTAAAACAGGAAATATCTTCCTGTCGTGCAGGGATTATGACATCAGCCTGTTTGATTTTACCGGGTATGAGGTCATCCATATAGGCCCAGCGTTTGACTTTGAATGCTTTGACCGTATCGTACCATTTTTCAGGATGAAACTTTACGGTCCGGCATCTGCCGGTTGCATCTTCTGCCAGTATGTCCTTTTCCATGGCAGGAGGTTCTTTTACATCATGCCACAACAGGGATATGGCATCATTCAGACCGTCCTTGTACGCATCAATGGCGATTCCGATTGCAGTGTCATCATATTCTCTCATTTTTTCATCAATAAGATATATTGCATACTTTTGTATGCTTTCTTCGTATTTTTTTTTCATGACAGGCGTGGATTGTTGTTCTGAATATTGTCCGTTGATTCTCTCTATCAGTTCGGTATCGGTGAGGGAGTGCAGCTCTTGTCCGGAACAGAAAGGACAGATGCTTCCCAGCAGTTCGTTTGCTGTGGCATCCAGATTCCTGACGCCTTCTTCCAGCGCTTTTTCCAGTCTTTCGGTTGCTATAAGGTATTTACCGTGGTCATTCCTGATGATGCGTAATGGAAACCGCTCTTCACGGTAAACGAATTCTTTTATCGTATGCTCCTGCCCGGTAGAGTTTAGGAATATGCTTCCGAATTGTTCCGGCGAAAGCTCTTTGAGACGTTCCGGGTTGAACCTGAACATCCTGAAGCCTTGATATTCGTGTCCTGTAGGTTCGGCAATCCTGTTACGGACAAGGAAGTCATACACATGCCTGTTGCAGTCCCGGCTGTCCACATACGCATGGAATGATGGCAGGGCATTGCAGTTGACGGTGATGTCCGTATAGGTTTCCCAACATTCAGGAGATTCACCGGAAATCTTTTCCAATCCTACATATAGGTTGTCATTATCCGCATAGGTGGCAAGGACTAGTCTGACCATGATGTTTTCCACCGGTTCGGTGGCGGTTTTCCAGTACAGTTTGTTGTCTGTCTTCATGATGTCTTATATTTTTAAGTGGGGAATATGGAGGAACTTGTCTCCGTATTCCCCGGTTGGACTTATGATTTGATGTTTGCGGTTTCCCGTGTGGACTCCCTCTTTACCGTCCTCAGTCTTTTCAGAAGATATAGAAAGTATTCACGGTCATAGATGCGGAAGAGAAACTCCCCGGCCGTTTCCTTTATCCGTCCGACAAAGGTGACTGATTCCCTGTTCCGGGGGTATTGGAAGAAATGTTCATCGGAAATCAGGGTAAGTTTGTTACGGGAGACCTCTGTGAACAATTCCTCGGGTGTCTCATACTTTCCTTTTCCTTTATAAAACAGGTAATGGTTTTTACGGAGGCTTTTTAATGTACAGGCCATGTCCGTCCTTGCTTGCCTGCTGTCGGATCCGATGATGAGGTTGCAGATGAAGACCGGCTGTTTTCCTTCCAGCGAGAAGTAATAGGATGTTAATCCTGCATTGTCCGGTCTGTCTTTCAGGATTGCAGCTTTCCGGTTGACGGTTTCCATGTGCCGGGCAATCTGTCTGTCCAGTTCTGTCCGGGAAGTATACTCGGAACGCAGTCCTTTGAAATATCTGCCTTTCCTTGTAAAACAGAATGTATATACTTCTCCATAATATGGTTCTCCGACGAAAAAGGAGTCTTTCTCCAAACGTATGGGAGGCAGGACATCCATCAGGTCATGGTATTCTTCTTTTGTGATTTCACTGAACGGTGCGGACAGTGCCTGAAGGTAAAGGTGCAGCATCTTATCAATCCTTTGACGGGTGACGGATGTCAGGTACGGGTTGTTTTCCCGTACACGCATCTCTTCGAGCGTTTCTCCACCAAAATCACTTCGGAATCCGTCTGTCATGAAGGTCAGGCATGTCCCGTCGAAGTAACGTGAATCGACAATATATCTGGATTGGTCATTCATGGCTGTAAGGTTTGAAGGTTCAACACTCTTTTGGCGGCAGACAGGGCATGAGGTGTCAGCTGGCGCTGCCATGCCTTGTTTTTGGGTGACCACCGGAAACCGGAGGTTTTCAGCTCTTTCCGTTTGTCGTCTTCCGGAATCCTGTCAAAAAGTATTTGCAGCCGGTTTTTCCCGTAATTCCAGACCAGCGTTCCTCCCTCAAAGGCAAGCTCCCTGTTTTCCTGCCCTTTGACAATATTCAGTTTTTCCCTTATCTCCCGTGCCGTTTCCGGCAGGGTAAAGAATTTGTTCCGTGGAGTGATGATGGGCTTCTTCACCCTTGTGTTGTATTCGGAAATGAACTCCACGGCTTTCTGCACGATTTCCACTTCTCCGTGACCGGCATAGGTACTGACCTTGTTGAGGATGCTGCTGACGAAAAGGGCGCGGTTGTATCCTCTGCATTTGCCCGTGTCAAGTTCATGGATGGTATCCGCACTGCTTTCAATGTCCCGCTTCAGGGAAAGCCAGGCCTTTTCCTGTTTCTCTTCCTCGGGAAGCTTTTCCTCTTTTGTACGTTCCATCGTTTTCAAAATCCTGTCCCGCCATCTCCGCAGTTCCTCGTATCTGTTCTGGTAAGTCCGGTTGGCTTTCTCATGTTTGTATACGTTGAATCCGCTTCTTCCGGTAACCATCGGGCTGGCGCACCGGGCAAGGGCGGAAAGCTGTGCGGCAAATTTCTGTTTATAGGCGGTGATGTATTCCTCATGCCTTTCTGCCGGTATTCTCTTCAGGTCATCGTGAATCTCTTTCTCGTAAATCATGATGTCCGATTCTCCCCGTATGTCCGGATCGAAGGAACTCCATCTGTAGGCGTTACAGGCGGCTTCCCACAGGTCTTCCAGATAGCCGGGATATTTGAACTTCGTCACTTCCCAGTCCTTGAAGTCTGCCGGCCGCAGTTCTTTTTCATCTTCCGGCTTTCCTGAAAAATGTACGAAACTTTCCATGCCGAGGTGCTTTTTCCTGAAATGGAAAGGAACGGGCGGCTCCGTACTTTCCTTTTTGCGAATCATGGCAACCCGGTGCGCATTCTTTACTGTCAGTGGTTGGGATTCCACCAATTGCATGTCTCTTTCTGTCTGAGTCATAATCTTAATCTTTTGATTAAACATGACCGGCTCTATGAGCCGGTATTTCTATTTCTTACATGCTTTCAAATTGCCTTCTGCCTTGATTGCGCAAGGCTTGGCGGAAAAAAATACCGGAGCGAAGCGAGGATGATTTTTTTTCCAGCCAACCGCCCAAAGGGCGGTCGCCTTGCCCAATCAAAGGCGGAAGGCTACCTTTGCAAGTAAGAAGTAGAAATATCTTTTTCACAGAAAAAAAGCTATCCCGTTATAAACGGAATAGCTTTAATCAATTGGTTGTACCTGAATTACTGCGCCAGTGCATTTTTCACATTGTCCATGGCCTCTTTCAAACTGGGGTTCAGTACCCGTGCATAGTGTTGCGTCATTCTTGTTGAGGCATGTCCCAACATGACTGACACGTCTTGCAGCGGAACCTTATTTGCTAGCGTAATGGTGGTTGCGAATGTGTGCCTTGCGGTATAAGTAATATTTAGAAATGCAATAAAAAACAGAATGGTGCGAATTAAACGTAAATCGTTTATAATTAAGCATTTTACAAGAATTGCATGATAGTCAGACCTGCAAAATAAAACAAAATATTGCAGCGTTTCAGTTACCAGACTGTTAGCCGCCTGTTTCGGAAACAACGGCAGGTAACCGGATTTTTACCGGTAGAGGCAGAACGGATTTTTATTCACTGTTTATCAATGTTTTGCATACCAAAGAACGCTTTTGAAAGGAGTATTTTTACAACCTAAAAAAGAGCGTATGAAAGTGGAAAAATTCAAGGTATTGCTCTACCTGAAAAAGAGCGAGCCGGGCAAGACCGGCAAGGCCCCGATCATGGGACGGATCACCCTCAACCGCACGATGGCGCAGTTCAGCTGCAAGCTCTCCTGCACCCCCGGGCTGTGGAACGCGCGTGAGAGCCGGCTGAACGGCAAGAGCCGGGAAGCGGTGGAGACCAATGAAAAAATAGAAAGACTGCTGCTTGCCGTACACTCGGCCTTCAATTCCCTCATGGAAAGAAAAAGGGATTTCGATGCCGCCGCGGTCAGGGACATGTTCCAGGGCAATGCGGGCATGCAGATGACCCTGCTCAAACTTCTCGACCGGCATAACGGGGAAATGAAGGCCCGTGTCGGTGTGGACCGTGCGCCCACCACACTCTCGACCTACCTCTTCACCTACCGCACGCTTTCCGAATTCATCAAGGCGAAATTCAAGGTTCCGGACCTTGTCTTCGGGCAGCTCAACGAGCAGTTCATCCGCGACTATCAGGATTTCATCCTTCTGGAAAAGGGATATGCCGTGGACACGCTTCGCGGCTACCTGGCCATCTTGAAAAAGATCTGCCGCATCGCCTACAAGGAGGGCCACTCGGAGAAATACCATTTCTGCCACTTCAAGCTGCCCAAGCAGAAGGAGACAACACCGAAAGCACTCAGCCGTGAGAATTTCGAGAAGCTGCGTGATCTGGAGATACCGGAAAAACGCAGGTCACATGTCATCACCCGGGACCTCTTCCTCTTCGCCTGTTACACCGGCACCGCCTATGCCGATGCGGTAAGCATCACCCGGAAGAACCTCTTCCGGGATGACGAGGGCAGCCTCTGGCTGAAATACCAGCGAAAGAAAACCGACTACCTCGGACGTGTCAAGCTGCTTCCGGAAGCCGTCGCGTTGATTGAGAAATACCGGGACGATACCCGCGAGACTCTTTTCCCGCCGCAGGACTACCACACGCTCAGGGCCAATATGAAATCCCTGCGCCTGATGGCAGGGCTGAGCCAGGACCTTGTCTACCACATGGGACGGCATTCTTTCGCCTCGCTGGTCACGCTCGAGGAGGGAGTGCCGATAGAGACCATCTGCAAAATGCTGGGACACTCCAACATAAAGACCACCCAGATATACGCGCGCGTAACCCCGAAGAAGCTGTTCGAGGACATGGACAGGTTCGTCGAGGCAACCCGCGATTTGAAACTTATCCTTTAATCCCTAAACAATCATTATCATGCGCAGTACATTCAAGCTCTTATTCTACATCAACCGTAACAAGGTGAAATCGGACGGCACGACCGCCGTCCTCTGCCGGATCAGCATCGACGGAAAGAAATCGGCAGTCACGACAGGCGTCTATTGCAAACCCGGGGACTGGGACAGCAAGAAGTGTGAAATCAAAACAGCCAGGGAGAACAACCGCCTTGCCGCCTTCCGCAGCCGGTTGGAAGAGGCGTACGGGAACCTGCTGAGGAACCAGGGAGTGGTCACGGCCGAACTGCTCAAGACCACCGTGTCAGGCGCCAATTCCGTACCGGAATACCTCCTGCAGGCCGGAGAGGTGGAACGCGAACGGCTCAGGGTCCGCTCCAAGGAGATCAACTCCACTTCCACCTACCGCCAGTCGAAGACCACCCAGCTCAACCTCAGGCAGTTCATCGAATCCCGCGGGATGAAGGACATCGCCTTTTCGGACATCACCGAGGAGTTCGCCGAATCGTTCAAGGTCTTTCTTAAGAAGGAGCTGGGCTACAGGAACAGCCACGTGAACCACTGTCTGTGCTGGCTCAACCGGCTCATCTACATCGCCGTGGACCGGGAGATATTGAGAGCCAACCCGATAGAGGATGTGGCATATGAAAAGAAAGAACCGTTAAAGCTAAGGCACATCAGCCGGGGTGAGTTGAAGCGGATGATGGAAACCCCGCTGCCCGACCCGATGATGGAGCTTGCACGCAGGACGTTCATCTTCTCCTCGCTGACCGGTCTGGCCTATGCGGACACGAGAGCACTCCATCCCCGGCACATCGGAAAGACCTCGGAAGGAAGAAAATATATCCGCGTCTGCCGGGCCAAGACGGACGTGGAGGCGTTCATCCCGCTGCATCCCATAGCCGAACAGATACTGGAACTTTACAACACCACGGATGACGACAGACCGGTATTCCCGCTGCCGGTCCGCGACGTCCTCTGGTACGAGGTACATGGAATGGGCGTGGCATTGGGCATGAAGGAGAACCTGTCCTACCACATGGCCCGCCATTCGTTCGGAACCCTGATGCTGTCCTCCGGCATCCCGATAGAGAGCATCGCCAAGATGATGGGCCATACGAACATCAACAGTACGCAGGTCTATGCACAGGTTACCGACCGGAAGATATCCGGTGACATGGACCAGCTGATGAAAAGAAGACAGAAAGGGGATACGGTCCTTCTGACGGAAATGTCCGAATAATGAAATGCCGGCCGGAACCATTAAACATTGGTTCCGGCCGGCATTCTTAAATATTGAACGCCCCCGATTATATCAGGGCCTCATGATAATTATCCTCCAGGAGTTTCTCAATGTCGGATACCTTATACAAAATTTTTCCGCCCAGCCGGATATAAGAAATACGCCCCTGGTCCCTATAATCCTGCAGGCATCTGCGGCTGATTCTTAGCAGGTCCGACAACTCCTTGTCAGAGAGAAAACGCTCGCCGTTAAACAGGGGGCGGTTATCCTCCGCAAGCCTTTCCAGCTTCGTCTGGATGTTATCCAGCAGGCCAAAGAACCGGCGGACACTGCCCGTCTCTTTGCTAATAATCCCTTCCATGCTACTTCCGATTAATTATTCATTCTTTCTTTTTTCTCTCACCGCCTTTTCCTTGCGTTTCATGGCGACATAGGCCATCAGCTTTTCTACGTCCTCCGGCCTGTAATAGATTTTCCGCTGGATTTGGGTGAATGCCAGCCGTCCGGTATCCCGGAGAGTCTGCAGGGTACGTGGAGAGATGTCAAGACGCAGGCAGACATCCTGGTTGTCCATTCACTCTTCCGGTTTCTTTTCCCTGTTCTTTTCATACAAGCGGTCCGCCTGTGCGGACAGGCTCTCAGTCCGAGCCAGCATCTCCTCAAAGATTCCGGCTTCAATGTAATATACTTCCATTTTTCTTGTTTTTATTTAAAATTGCTTCCTGTCAGGAACTCAAATTATTGAAATACAGTTCAAAATACTTTCCAAAGGCACTTCCGGCTGGGTGTCGTGGTTTCCGACTCCCCCTCCGGAGCCGTTTTAAGGAGGATTTCCCGTCATATTACGGCTGGAACAGTTTGTAATCCCGTCCTGTGATCTTCCTTATCACGTCGGCGTTTTCCTTAATATGTTCAACCGGTATGCGGCTTATAACACCGGAAACAGTGAAATCCTTACGTCTGGCCGCCCAGACAATGTCTGAGATACATTCGTACACCTGTGCGTCAATATGCAGGGGCTTGCGCCGGTTGGATGAAAAGTTGTTCAGGAGGGCTTCAATATATTTTTTACCTCTTCCTCCGTTATCGTCTTTTTACTCTCCGGCCGGGATGAAGATTCCTTGTGGGGTACCACCTCTTCCAGATCCCCGGAAATGCAGCTCAAATATGAGCCTTTGGCGGCAACTATATCCAGTATCTCCTTCTCGTTGATATGATACGGATTTGGTTTTTTCCTTTCAATGCTGTCCATAACTATGATTTATACATTAATTCCATGTGACAATTGGGCGTTTTGTAAGGCGGACGTTCCCGATGACGGATTATCGTCCTACGCCGCAAAGAAAAAAAGAATAAACGTGGGAAAGGGTACCTTGTCAGCTATAGTCATATATAGACATGAATAGTCAATACCGGCAAAAGACATGACAAACGGCTGTCCGGCGGGAGGTCTGGATTCTCCCCGACGTTGCCGGGATTGTGATATATCAGGTCATGGAGATATTGGCAGACTGCATTATCGGGATAATGACATACCAAGTTACGGATATTGTGATAGATTATGTCGTTGGAGTGTGGAAGTTGCCATAGGGAGGCTCTTTCAGCAAACGGAAGTACGGAAGGTACAGATATTATTGCAGCCATCATCAACAAAGACCGGAACATCACATTGGGAGAACGGTGCTTATCTGCGATATGATTATCATTTCCTCCAGTCATTTTGTATTGAAAGACCGGGAAAAAGTGGTGACGGGTTTGTAACTCTTTATATTTGTAGCTTTGCTATCGACCAGGGCAATGAATAGTACCCGACAATCCAGTTCTTTATCATATCCAATAAATGAAGAAATAGGGCGGCATATCAACGAATACCCACACCGGGGAGTGACGATTATCAATACAACCGGCTTTTATACAGGACGAGAAGTAAAGATGATGTTTATATTAGCCGGGAAGAGGGAAGCGCCGGTCAGCTTCCGGCTGATAAAAAATATAGACACGGAGGCTTTTGTTTCACAAAGTGCCGTTATAGGAGTTTATGGAGAAGGATTCGATCATATCAAAGTAGAATAAGAAAGAAATAAAAAATGATAATGATCATCATGAAAAGCGGCATCTGCCGTGCTTTTGTTCCCGACACAGGATGCGGTGTGACGCAATGGTTCGCATTCGGCGGTGAAATGGCCGCAAGCATGTCATGCTACTATGGACAGACCGCATCAACGATAGAGATAGAAGCGGAAACGGACTGTGAGATGTTTATCGTGGACAAACCGACTTTGGAAAACCTATGTTCCACACAAATAATCCTAAGAAACAATTTGTAAAATTCGAAACAGAAAAGTATGAAGACAATCATTGCAGAGAAATTATCATAACTTGTGATAATTTTTCGGCCAAAATACTACCCGCAGGGCTGGAGATTTTTTCCGAAAACAGGAGGCTTGACCTTGCTTTCCCGTCCAATCCCGGAGTTACCTTTGCGCCCAGAACGAAAATGACTGCCTGATGCGGCCCACTGAAAGGCGCGAAAATGGAGGTAAACGGAAGTGGAGGCAGATTAGACAGGAAAACTTCAAAGGAGAAATCCGTGAAAAGAAGAAACCTAAAAGGAAAAGGAACATTGCCGGAAACATGAAACCGGCAAACCACCTGCAAGGAAGTATGGTTTATCTGTCTGTCCAAACTCGTTTGGTCGGGCGGATAAATCATTCTTCCCAGTTTGCCTGCCGTGGGGACGGCTTGTGCCATTCATGGGCAAGCGGTCATATACAGCTTTCCGCTTACGGCTCAAAGGAACCGCAAAAAGAAAAATCCATAGAAAACCCGTAAAAGCACCTCTATGGCATAAGCATAAAAGAAATGGGTCTTGCATCATCAGTCTAAACCATTGGTTAGGCGTGATGCAAAGCCCTTTTCTCCGCTTATGCGGCAGTCGGTACACGTTCGTACAAACCTGTTTGGGCGATGGTGTGCCGACGGATAAAACCGCTTTTACGGAATGTTTTTATGTTTATATTAGAAATATTTCTTATTATAAAAACGCGCTAATCATTTTGTCATTCGGGTTGTTTTTATTAAATTTGCAGATTATAGCAATAGTTATGCAAATGAAGCGGATAAATCGACTGAAAATAGTGCTTGCGGAACAAGGTAAAACAGGGAAATGGTTGGCGCATGCATTAGGTAAAAATGAATCGACAGTCTCTCGTTGGTGTACAAACGAAGTTCAACCTTCGGTAGAAACACTACTGACGATTGCCGAAACGTTAAAGATTGATATTAAAGAATTACTTTGTTCTACGCAAATGTGTAATCAAGATGATGGCATCCAAATATAAAGCAATCGATTTTTTCTGCGGAGGTGGTGGAATGACTTGCGGTTTAAGACAGGCAGGGATTAACGTTATAGCAGGTGTGGACTTTGATCAAGATGCCAAAGAAACGTATGAATACAATAATTCCGGAAGTGTTTTCATTCAAACTAATATAAAGAATTTACGGAGCAATTATTTTGAGCGAAAATTTGGGATACGGAAAAATGATGACTTTTTGATTTTGGTAGGATGCAGTCCCTGCCAATTTTACAGTATAATTAATACGGATAAGAATAAAGCCTTAAAATCTAAGGATTTATTAAAAAACTTTGCTCGGTTCATCGAATATTATAGACCGGGATATGTATTAGTGGAAAATGTTCCGGGCATAATCACAAATAAAGATAGCATCTTACCTTATTTTCTACGAAAATTGGAAGATCTCGGATATAAAAATCCTGTTTATAAGGTTGTAGATATGAGCTATTACGGCGTACCTCAAAGTCGTCGAAGATTTTCTCTTATCGCAACACGATTGGAAAATGTCAATATACATTTACCTAAGGCGGACGATAAAGAGACCGTATTAGCCGATTATTTAGGTGAAAGGAACGGTTTTCCCAAAGTTAGCGCAGGCCATAAAGACAGTAGTGTGTTTAACCATACGGTTGCCGGATTAAGTGATGTATGTCTTAAACGATTGGCAAAGACCAAACACGACGGCGGGAACAGACTTGATTGGGCAAATGATCCGGAATTGCAATTACCTTGCTTTGTAGGAAAAGACGATTGTTTTAAAGATACATTCGGGCGTATGTGGTGGCATCGACCGGCTTCGACTATTACAACTAAATTTTATAGTATCTCAAACGGACGTTTCGGACATCCGGAAGAAGATCGGGCTCTTTCTTTACGGGAAGGTGCTACATTGCAAACATTCCCGAAAACCTATGTGTTTAAAACAAATAGTATTGCCGCAACGGCAAAATTAATCGGCAATGCAGTTCCGTGTGAATATGCTCGGCGATTAGGTGAAACGATAAAAGCACTGGAAAACAATGGCACAATTTAAAACTCGGGCAAGAGCTCTCGACTTATTGGGACGGCAACAAATTGCCGGTATCCCTACAGCTATTAACGAGCTTATAAAAAATGCACATGATGCGTATGCGGATAAATTCGATATCGATTTTCTCCGATGTAATAATCTGCTGGTATTACGTGATGACGGGCTCGGTATGACAAAAGAGGAATTTGAAACTCGTTGGCTTACGCTCGGGACCGAAAGTAAATTGGCAAATAAAAAAAGCAGTTTACCGCCTATTGACATATCAAAGCCAAGACGTCCTATCATGGGAGAAAAAGGCATAGGAAGATTGGCTATTGCATCAATAGGAAGTCAGGTTTTAATCGTATCGAAAGCAAAATTAAGATCTAAAGAATATGATATTGTTGTGGCTTTCATTAATTGGGAGATATTCGAGTTGCCGGGGATTAACTTGGAGGATATTGTTATTCCGGTAAGAGAATACTCTCATATGCCGAATGCAGCCGATATTGACAGTATTAAAAATGAAGTAATACAATCCCTTGATAAATTAAATCAAAAAGAACTTATTGACGACAAGGATTTTGAAAAAATAAAAAGTTCTATCACGTCTTTTAAAGTTGACCCACACCAACTTTCTTTACAACTACAACAAGGATTTGAATTAACCAATGGCTGTGGTGGAACTCAATTTTTCATCTCCCCAGTTTACGATACGATTATTTCCGATATAGAGGGAGACGGCAATTCGGACGAAGCTACAAAAATCGAGAAAATGTTGATGGGATTTCACAATACAATGACCCCCGATCATCCTACTCCCGTCGTTGACATTTCATTTAGAGACTATAGGGCGAATGACGGTAGTTTTGTCAGCATCATAGATAAAGAACACTTTTTTACCACGGAAGAATTTGAATTGGCGGATCACCATTTTCAAGGGCAATTTGATGAGTTCGGACAATTCAAGGGATTAGTAAAAATATATGGAGAAAAAACATTTGATCACATTGTAAATTGGCGGGATAACTATTATAGAGAAACCGAATGTGGTCCGTTTAAAATTAACTTGGCGTATTTACAAGGAGAATTGAAAAGTTCTCGTGTAGATGTCGAAAATTATGCCAGGATTAAAGCCAAAGGAGATAAATTCGGAGGTTTATACATATATAGAGATAATATTCGAGTTCTACCGTATGGTGACTCCGATTATGATTTTCTGGATATTGAAAAAAATCGTTCGAAACGAGCATCAACATATTTCTTTTCTTATCGACGAATGTTCGGTGCTATTGAAATAGCGGACCGAGAACACAGCGGTTTGGTAGAGAAAGCCGGACGCGAAGGTTTTATTGAAAATAAAGCATATCGCCAACTTCAAGCGATTTTAAAAAATTTCTTTGTACAACTTGCCGCTGATTTTTTCAGCGAAAAAAACAAAACGGCACAATCGGAATTCTTCAATCAGAAGAAAGACGAGTTCAATGCGTACCATAACGCACTTGAACGTCGGGATAAATTGGCCAAATCGAAAAAGGAGAGATTTGCTCGTGAGCTCGATATCTTTTTTGCCGGTTTAACGGAACATAAATTCGAAAACGAACTGGAAGAATTACTTACGAATTTTAGGAACGATTTACATTCGGTTTTATACATTAACGATGCGGATGAAGCAAGCCAGAAGATAATAGATCTGGAATTTGCCATGAGACAAAAAGTTTCCGATTACAGAAAAAGAATATCGGTGACAAGTCCTAAAGGATTTGCAATGTCAAAATCAATGAGAACGGATTTTGACACGTACCTTAATGAGTTTAAAATTCTGGAACAAACGGTATTTAAAAATATCAATGAAAATATCGATCAGCTAATCGATGATTATACGGCACAGTTGAATCTGGAAATAAGTAAGCGAAAGCGGTTGGAGCAAGCGGTGGAACTGATTTCAGCCGAAGCTCTGTCACTTAATAAGAAGAAGAAAAGCGAAACCAATGATGTTGTTTCCGATGTTTCTCGCAAAATTAAGGATCTTACGAATGAACTGATAATCGATTTGGATAATCAAATACGAAGCGTAAAGAATCAATTCAAATTATTGGCAACCGATAAAGCCGATAACTTTGATTTGGTAACGGAACGCAAGAGAATGGAAGCAGAAATAGAATCCATAAGCAGTCGAAATACGGATGTTATGGAACGCATAATTCGACAATTTGAAAGTTTCTATGTCGAAAAAAACGAAGACGGTCAAATAATTACAAATGACCAAATAGCGGAAGCCGCTTCGGAAGAGTTAGAGGAATTGCGGGAACGATTGCAATCGGACGTTGAATTAAGCCAATTAGGATTGGCTGTCGGAATATTGCACCATGAATTCAACGGTACGGTTAATTCGATTCGACATAGTCTGAAAGATTTAAAAGCATGGTCGGATGTAGATATCAAATTGGAAGGAATATATAAAAACATCAAGGTAAATTTCGAACATTTGGACGGCTATTTAAATTTGTTTACCCCGTTAAATCGACGATTGAATCGACGTCGGGAAGACATATCTTTATTGGATATTAAAACATTTTTAATAGATTTGTTCAAATCCCGTCTTGAACGACACAATATAGCTTTTAAACATACTAACGGGTTTGCAGGTCGAAAAATACACGGATTTCGTTCTACATTCTATCCTGTATTTGTGAATATCATTGATAATGCCATTTATTGGTTAAAACAAAGTGATGTTCCTGAAAAAGTTATTCGGTTGCATGCGGATGATACGGGAATATACATTTCCAATAACGGTATTGAAATAAAACCCCAAGATAAGGAACGAATCTTTGAATTAAGATTTTCCAGAAAGCCCAATGGAAGAGGATTGGGGTTGAGTATCAGTAAAGAGGTTTTGAATGCAGAGAACTATGATATATTTGTGGCACAACCTAAGGAAGGCTCTACAGTTACTTTTAAAATTCAAAAAATGCAATAAAAATATGGCAGACAGATTTATTGAGCAATCGAAAGAAATTGCAAACAACTTTATACAAAATATTGTTTTTATTGATGACAAAGCATATAAGAATGATATGACTAACAATGCATTTAGCGCATTAGATGTATCGAATGTATTTGCACAATCTGGAAAAATCTGTGCTGTATATGCACCCAAATCCATTTCTGATGTTAATAGTTACAATACTATACTAAATAAAGCAGATGTTGTCATTTTAGATTGGTATTTAGATATAGAAAAGGAGGAGAACCAAGTTGAAGATCCCGATGCAGATGCAGATAATGACGATCCGCGCGGAGAGTTTACATTAAAATTGATATCTGATTTATTATCACAAACTGGGATGTTGAAACTGTTAATTGTGTATACTGGAGAAACGGATTTATTTGAAATTACGAACAGTATATATCAGAAAGTGGATCAGCATTCTTTTCATAAAGGAGATTGCGTTATTCAATCTTTAAATTCTAAGATATTAGTTAGAGCTAAAAAACAAAATTCGGAAACTCAATTTGCACATAATCCGGAATTGAAAGATAAAATAGTATCGTATGAAAGCCTTCCGACTTTGATTGTTGAAGAATTTGCAGACATGACCAACGGTTTGTTATCGAATTTTGCTTTATCTTCAATATCGGCAATAAGGAATAATACATCCAGAATGTTAAGCGTCTTTTCTCCCAAATTAGATCCGGCATATCTCGGGCACAAAATATTATTGGAAAACACATTCGAATCCAAGCAACTATTAATAAAATTATTTGGCGAAGCTATTTCGGAATTATTGGAGACAACAGATATTGATACAAAGGATTGGGTTGATAACTGGATTGAAAACCGTATTACAGACGAAACGATAAGTATAAATGGAGTGTCTATTGGCAAATCGAAAGACCTTTTAAAAAAAATGTTTAGTTCCGAGCAACCTCGACTTAAAGATAAATATACAGAAGCTTCAGGAAAAGATATGTCAAATAAAGACGAGGGGAAATTACAATCGCATACCATAGAGTTATTTGCATATGATGGTATCGATGTGAATAAATCGAATGTAGATTTTGCCATTTTGACGCATCATAAAAATATATTTCAACCTGCTATTGGGGCTCCGATATTAACACTTGGAACAGTTATAAAATCTGTAGACAAGTATTATGTTTGTATTCAACAAAGATGCGATTCGGTGAGAATTAAGGAGGAAAGACGATTCTTATTTTTACCTTTAGAAGAAAAAGGCGAATATCCGTTAATTGTGAATAATGAATTGAAATTATTTCCAAATAAATCTTCATTTGCAATAAAAACAGTGAAATTCAAGCCAAAAGAAGGTGCTACAATTATTCAAGCATCAAAAAAGGAGGACAAATATGTATTCTATTCTTCCTATGGAGAAACTTATGAGTGGGTGGTAGACTTAAAAGAAATGCAAGCACAACGTATTTTAAACAGTTACTGTGCACAACTGTCTCGCGTAGGATTGAATGAATCCGAATGGTTAAGACTTATCGCAAAGCAATAATATAGGCTATGTCAGATATTTTTTCTCAAACTAAAAGATCGGATATAATGTCAAAAATATCAAGTAAAGACACTAAACCGGAAATTTTAGTTCGTAAGTTCTTATTTTCAAAAGGATTCAGATATCGTATTAATGTCAAAACATTGCCGGGTAAACCTGATATAGTTTTGCCTAAATATAAAACAATAATATTTGTGAACGGATGTTTTTGGCATGGGCATAATTGCAAAAAGGGAAAATTACCATCCTCAAATACAGATTTCTGGAAGGAAAAAATATCAAACAACAAATCGCGAGATGCCAAAAATTCCGATTTACTTGTAAAACTCGGCTGGAAAGTTATAATTATATGGCAATGTGAAATTAGTAAGATTGATAATAGGACAAAAATACTTAATAAGCTACTGGAGGATATTAAACAATAATAATCACGAGATATTAAATCTAAAATATAAATGCATTAATCGGGAAAATATAGAAAAACTTATTCTATAATTCCGATTTTTGTCTTATCGTTGCGTTTGAAGAGTTCTTTGAAGGTTACGCAACGTACAGAAAAATAATGCAGCAGATAACTAACTTAATCGTAACCTATTACTATTATGAGTAATAAACTTATGCTCATTTCCAACAAATTACACTCTTTTCGTAACTTCTTACCACGGCTTTTTCATTTAAGAAATATTGTTCATCGCTTGTAATTGTAGTAAAAATGCTTATATTCGTGCACAGCGATGCGGAAGCACCGCCTTAGGTGTTTCTTCTTATCGTTCATTTTTATTTTTTTTATAGGCGGAATTCAATAGAATATGATGTTGATATTGTCTTCCGCCTTTGTTTTTGCAATAGCAAAAATACGATTTATTTCGTTGATATACAACTTTTTATACGCAATATTACTAAAAAAGAAACACCTTGACTGTCTTCGTGGCAGCATCATGACTCATTTGAGAAAATTTGTATCCTCAGTCCCTGAATACCGCAGAACAAGCAGAGGAAACTTCAAACACAAACTTGAAGATATACTCATGCTCGTAATATTGGGCAGACTCAGCAAGTGTATTACCAGAGCTGAAATGCTTCAATTTGGCAAACGTCACTTGAAACGCCTGCAGTCGAAAGGGTTATTTCCGTATGGGTTACCCTCAGAAGCTACGCTCTGCCGTGTGTTTCAAAGCATCGACGATGAAAAGATGGCTGATCGAATGTCTGCTTTTGCAGAGGTTTTCCGCAAGGAAATATCCGCTTCGGCAACTGACATCATTTGTATTGTTGGCAAGGCCATGCGAGGTACCTTGTACGACAACGGACGCAACCCTAATATCGTCTCTGCATATTCACTCCGTTCCAGCTTTACTTTGGCTACTGATGTTTGCAAAGAGAAAAGTAATGAAATCAAATCCGTGCCCCGACTATTGGATAAACTAGATGTGTCAGGATGTGTCGTCACAGCAGATGCCATGTCATGCCAAAAGGGGATAATAGACAAGATTAGAGGTAAAGGAGGCGACTTCGTGATCGAACTCAAGGCGAATCAAAGATCTTTGCGCTATGGGCTTGAAGACTCTATAAAAGCCACCACCCCAACTGATATCTACAAGGAAGGTCCATACTTGGAACACGGCAGGATTGAGTCAAGGGTATGCCGTATATTCCGTGGGGAAGAACTGATTGCCGACAGGGAGAAATGGAATGGAAATTTGACAGTTATAGAAATACTCACATCTACGGAGAAAAAGTCTGATGGCAGAAGTACGTCTGAACAGCGACTGTATATTTCAAGCCTGGATAGCAGTGCAGAGCGGCTTAGTCAGATAACCAAACAGCATTGGGCTATTGAAAGCATGCACTGGGATCTTGACCGCAACCTCCGCCAGGACAGCATAAAGCGTAAGGCTGAACGAGCGGCTAGGAACCTGGATACAATTCAAAGGATGGTGTTGGCACTGATTGCCGTTTGGAAGAACAGAAGGAAAAAAATATCAGATAAGCAAAAGGGAACGGCGCAGATAATAAGGGAGCTGGCGGTAAGCTTCACTAACGTGTTGCATTTTCTGGCTCAAAAATGAGAAAAATTCAGATTTGATATATTCGTAACGCATTGATTACCAATAATGGTATTTCCGCCCATGCCGCATTGGCATGGGTATGGGAATGGTACGCCCAATTCAAAGCTTAAATGAAAAAGCCGTGACTTCTTACGACTACAGACAAAAATACAAATAAAAATACAACGGCTTGTCAAATTGGATAAAAAACGTCTATATCGCAAATCTTAATTCCCTGTATCGCAAAGACAACATTAACTTATTCTTCTGATTATCAATCATAATAATATTCAAAATAGATACTCTACATTTTTCTTTTTGGGGATCTTCTTCAAATTTGGCGGTATCCCCCTCCTGATCCGCTTCTCTTTTGGGGATATAATGATACTAGATAACAGGCGGAACACCTTTAAATCCCCTGTCATGTATTATATTATCATGGATAGCCAGTTTTTGTTATCGCGGAGGGGCGGTGAAAAGAAAAAATGATTGCGGAAGGAGGCCGTGAAACCAGTCTCCGGAAAACAGGATACGACGGAGATCAGATACTGTGAAAAAAGAAAAAAATCCCCACCGGAGATGAATGAACCGGCAGGGAACGTAAC
>OBCU01000103.1_pt1 | contig 86039 bp, 104 predicted proteins | sample 1495961 | NCBI WGS metagenome assembly OBCU01 (sample SAMN04168658, study PRJEB22393) | human gut metagenome | biome: human gut microbiome; feature: stool | host: Homo sapiens | collected 2014-03-24
CCGAAGAGGAAGAAGAAGAAGAAGAGGAAGAATCAGACGATGACGATGACGATGACGATGATTCCGAAGAGGAAGAAGAAGAAGAAGAGGAAGAATCAGACGATGACGATGACGATGATTCCGAAGAGGAAGAAGAAGAGGAAGAACTGACCGGTGAAGAACTTGCCGAAATGGACTTCGAAGAATTGGAAGATGTCTGCGACGACAAAGACCTTGAAACTGACCCAGACGACTTCGATGAAGAAGACATCGAGAAACTTCGTAAGGCAATTGCCAAAGAACTCGGTCTCAAATTGCCGGCAAAGAAAGAAACCAAAGGTAAAGGCAAGAAAGGGAAAAAGTAATCTGGTAACTGTATTCAAGATTTAAAAGAAGGTAGGGAAATTTCCCTACCTTTACTATCAACTATTAATAAACGTAGAAGTTTACTTATAATAACCATTAACTTATAAAACATTAAAAATTATGGCAACAAAGAAATCAGACTCCAAGAAGAAAGGGGATAAGGAAAAAGACCCCGAAAAAGAAGCTAAACGTAAAGCTCGTCAAGAGGCACTCAAGAATCGGCCGGCTGAACAACGCCCTAACAGCAAGCAAATCGACGTTATTGCCATTAACGACAAATCCAAGGTAATGAACTTTGGTTATGCCGTTAAGAACAAGGAAGGCTATCAGGGTGTAGTGGTTACTTCTGTATTGGTTACGGATGGCAAACCGGTATCAACTTCAGTTTCATTCGTTCCGGGAACTCTTACCGTTAAGTCTAAGAAAGGACATGGCGTTATTTGTTCTCCGAAAAACAAAAAGGCTAAGGAAGAAGAAGAGGAAGAATCAGAAGATTAAACTCTAACTTACTAACTACTATCCCATATGTCTGCTATATAAATTTAGAGTTTAAGTTCATATGAATAACATCTACACTTAGGACGTTGTTCAGCCAAAAGCTCATTGCCTGTGAAGGTAGTGGGCTTTAATTTTTTATACCCATGGAAGAAGAGAAATTAGCAATTCGAAAGAACATTCGAATACTTGCATTGGATAATCTAATAAATACTTATACTGATGCACTAGAAGATAAAGAATTAAACCTGGGACCAGATGAAAGGGAACTTGCCCTCAATATAATAAATGAGGCAAGAGAAATGCTATCAGAAGAAACTCAGGAAGTATCTAACCAAGTAATGCAAAGACCCAAATGGAAAAAGACTTAAGATTATTAGTGGGAAACATTAATCAAACTCTCAGAGAATTAGATTATGTTTCGTACCTTAAAAAGGTAGCTCTTAGTAAGGGTAAGAAAGGCGAATACCAATCCCATAGGTTGAAGAGTAATTATCTGAAAAGAAAACTCATATCTCTTAAAGGAGCCCTGAATAAAAAACTTCATGGGACTTATATTGTTGCCCAATTTAATTTTATAAGGGGGGAACAGAAAGAAACTTTTGAACAAACTTTTACGGACTTATCTCAGAAAGAGGTAGAAGATATACTTCAACTCGAGGCAGTTTTAAAACAATGCAGTTTAGAAATCCTAGAAATTAAAGAAATCCCAACCCAAATTAGGAAGGTATAACTATGGTATTATGTAAATAGGAAATTTAATTATTCACCTAATATAAATGAAAATGGCTAAGAAAGACGAAAAGAAGAGTAAATCGGAATCCAAGACTCCAGAACTCACAAAGGCTAAGAAAGCTTTGGATGCTTACCTTAAAGAGAACAAGTTGGACCCAACTAAGGATTGGACCAAAGACAAGAAACATGGTAAAAAGGTTACCGAACTTGTAAACAAGCTCAATAAGGAAAGAGACAAAGTTGCTGCTGCCTATCCTGAAGCTGACCAAGAGAACAACAAGAAATTGGTAAAACTCCAGGAAAAAGAGAAGAAGGAAAAAGCTGAGAAGAAGGCTGCCAAAGAGAAAAAAGAAAAGAAGGAGAATGGTGGTAGAACAGCTACCAAATACGATTATCCTCTCATCGATGGCAGAGAAATGACTTCGGCTGAGAAGAAAAAATATCGTATGGAGCAAAGAAAACTTGCTTCAGGTAAGGCTCCCAAGGAGGAAAAGGAAACTAAGAAAAAGAAGGAAGAAAAGGTAAAAGAAAAACCGGCTTCCGATAAGAAAGATAAGAAGGCCAAAGACAAGAAGAAAAAGAAGGCCGCTAAAGAAGAAGATTAATAAGAGCACTTTTTACTTTTACTTATCATATTTTTGAGTATTCGTTAATAATGGTAGAAGGCCTGGCAATATAAAAATTGTTCAGGCCTTTTATTTTCTAATTAAGTCGAAAATGGAACAAGAAGTATATAAACCAAAACTTAGAATCACTACACTATCAGAGAATGGTACCCCATTATCCGATAGGTTGGTAGATGCCTATACCGAGATGAATTCAGGTCCAAAGGTACAGCATAACGGTCCCATAAGAGTAGAAGTAACTCTTACTAATAAACAAGATATTGATAACTTCAAAGAATACTTAGATAGGTTATCTGGTACATTGCCTGCTAAGGCACCTAATGTTGGCAGAGGAAGACCTGCAGGGTCTACAACTAAGGAATTGGAATCACCAAGGGAGGACATTCTTGCAGATGTAGAGAAAATGATTGAAGAGGGTAAAAGCCAACAAGATATTATTAAATATCTTAGGGGATTGGGATTTGTATTTATCCTTACTGAGGACTTTCTATTTCACTTTCCTGGATTTGAGTTCAATAAAAAGGATGTGGGAGAAGCAACCGACAATAAGCAATATCCAAATTCATTCTCTTGGATGGCAAGATGTATCAAACGAGCTAAGGACCCAAAAGCAGATAAATTTGACCCAATGGTAATCTTTGGTTTTAGCATTCTTGGGGGACCCTCGAAAAAGATTATCCCATATCTCTATAAGGAAAGGAAGAAACCATTAAGGGCCCAAGTTGGTAAAAACGTAATCTCCTTCTCTCAGGCAGAATTCACTAAACTTCCTAAGTATATGAGGGAAGATGAACGTATTAAGTTCTCTACAGAGCAAAGACAATTACTTCTCAACCCAGAAAAGAAGCCTTCTAAATTCTTTATGCGATGGGTAGATGATGCTATCTTCCCCGACTCAATCAAGGAAAAGATAGAGGAAATCAAGAACCGCTAACACTTACCTCCGTATTTATTAAAAGAGTATTTTATATAAAATAATTTCGTATATTTGCATAAAGAAAATTTAATTATGGACAAGGAAACAAAAGACATCGTAAAGCTCATTGCTGGTATTCAGATTGAATCACTCAACTCAATCAAAGAGGACGTTAAAAATGGAAATGATATTGCCCAAGACTTAATCAAAAAACTCCTTCAGATTGAGGATGACGAAATAATTCGAGCACTAGATGAGCACATTGAATTATACGTGGAAATCGAGAATACTCCTCAACTGATAAATATGCTAAGTGAATACCAAATGCTGGTATGCTCTCACATATTATTCAGAATGGAAGATGAATGGGTACATACTAATTCTCAGGGAGTACTTGGTACTTGGGCAATATTCCAGAGGGCAAATCTCAAATTCCACCCAGAACTAACACTTTTAAAATTTTAATATAGACATGGAAAAGAACGAATACTTAGAATCAGTAGAAATGAACACAGGAGTCGAAATGATTCCTTGCGAATCTTCTAATATTGAGGGCTTTGGTTATGACTCAAAGAAAAAACAACTTTGGGTTGCTTTTAAAAATAACCGGGTATATCGCTATGATAAGGTACCTTACGAAATCTGCAATGGTTTACACCAATCAGAATCCAAAGGTAAATATTTGAACAGTAATATCAAGGATAAGTTTAAAACTACCGGATATGAACTCAGGAACTAAGGTTACAAAAAGTCTTTTAATTGCCATTGGAGCAATGCTACTTTACTTGGGGACTAAATATAATGCCCCTACAGAAGAAGTGAGCATTGCTCCTTCTGAGTTTAATAGGCCCAAGCCATTAGATATAAAACCCAAGATATCTAAGCAATGGTATAAATATAGGGTAGAAATAGAAACGATTCCAGAAAATCAAATCTATAAGATTGAGAAATCTGGATACCAGCAATATGAAGTTTCTAGATTGGGTGAAACTTATTCTTATGTAACCTACGAATTTATCTCAGACAAGGTAATGACTACTCAAGAAGCTTATGACTTCGTAAAGAAATATCCTGAAAGATGTACAAGGGTACCCAATACATCACAAGATAACATTTACGATAAATATAACGAGGATTATGAAGATTACATAAATGATCCAGAGGATGAAATTAACTATCCTCCAGAAATCTTCGACTTCTTAGCCGATTAACCCGAGCAAATAGAAAATAATTCAAATAAAATTTTTCTATTTAAAATAAAGTTCTTATATTTGTATCAGAAAAAGAAATTAATCATTTTACTAACATTTTAAATATAGACGTTATGAAAAAGAATGAAACAAAGGTTACTAACCTGGTTGCAACTAAGGTTGCCGAACAACTTGAAGGAATTAAAAATTCTAAGACTGCTAAGGCTTCTGCTCCTAAGGCCAAAAAGACTAAAAAGGAATTGGTACAAGATGCTCAAGAAGCTGCCACTAATTTTGCCAATGCCAAATTGGTAGAACTCTCTCCTAAAACCCAAACTTCCAAAAAGGAACAGGTTGTCAAGGAAGTTAAGGAACAACAAAAACCCTCCATCATCGAACAGGTAATTTCTAATCGGGAAGTTAAATACGTATACCCTGCCGATGTAGTTGATACACTTGCTCGGAAGAAATGGAGACAACAAACTCGAAACGAACTCCATAGATTGGAACTTGCAATGGCTCGTATCAAGGATCAGAACTCCAAGGAATTCAAGGCTGCTGCTAAAGCATACGAGGACTTCAGGAAGAAAGTCCTCAAACCAGAACAAGTTGCATAAACCTTTATTAACCAGGTGCCCGGGTAATTATCCCGGGCATCTCAATTCATACAAAATGGATTATACTATCTTCTCTGATAAAGAGATACTTAAGCAGGACAAAGAATTGGTAGAATTACATAAACGATGTTGTAAGTCCTATCTAATCCAACATTCACTTAAGCACTCCAAGATTAAGAAGTTCTTTATCGTTTACGATTGGTATATAAATACTGATAACGTAAGGAATTTCTTTTTCAGGCCTATAAACCTTTTCATTCGGGCATTGCTTTTAGGGCAACTTGATGAAATATCCGATTACATTAATCCTAACAAAAATGGAAAACGAAAAAAGAAACGAACCAGAAAAGTATAACGTACTTTACTGCAAAGGCAAATATCAGTATAAATCTAAATATCCCCAAATAGAAACTAAACATAAGGTTATCTATGCAGGGCCAGTAGAACCAATGGCACCCATCTGGGATAATGTATCAGATATATTAAGGAAATCTGATAGAATTTGTACTGAATCTCGAAGAGAATTAAAGAAGTTAGAGGAACGTTCACAGAATAACCTTTACTTCAAGAAAAATGGTATTACCCATATAATCGTATACAAATGTTTAGAGAAATAGTTAAAGACCTATATATAGGCAAATCGAAGTTAACCATAGAATGTAACCAAAAGGAAATACCCCAAACTATTCTGGTTCAAGACATATTACAGAATACTGGATTTACGGGTAATATGCCCGACTACGGTACCTATGGTAATTTCAAGGATGGGAAATTTGAGATTACTCCAATGATGCCTAAGCATTGCTTATTTATTACTGGAGTACCCAAAGGGGCAATCCTTGATAATTTCAGAGTTAGAAGAACATATTGGTCCTCTTATTATGAGGATGATGTAAGAGGGTACTTATTTCAAATTACAGATGAAAGTATACCTCGTTTAATAATCACAAACTAAATCTATATGGAAGCAATCGATTACGTAAAATTATTTAAGCTCGACCAAGAGAATTATGATTTTAAAAGGGAAGAGTTTATATCTGAATTAGGTAAAGAATTTCTAGATTATTGCCAAACTACCACAATTGGGATAGATAAAAAGACTGGCAATATATACTACTACCGATTTAGGGAAATAGTTAAGAATTTCGAAACTAAATTCTGGGCAATCTCAGAACTTAAAATAGGAGAACCATTAACCCAGAAATTATGGAATGCCTTTTTCGCTACTCAGGTAGTTCCTTTAAGGCAAAGATTATTCCCAAAGGTTCAGAAATTAATCGAAGAGCAAAAGGGGATAACCAATAACCATAGTAAACAAGACAAAAAACCTACGAACCATAAAAATGCAAACTATGGCAAGGGAAATCACAGACCTGCATGGGAATAAATTTAAGGTAGGGGATTATAAACTTTGCCTTGATATTCCCATCACTGGGAAAGGTAATTTAGTATTCACCAGGGACCTAATCTCTGGTGAAGCTTTTAATTTATCAGTAAGTAAGAAAAAGTATAAGGGATATTTCTATAACCTATCTTTGAATCTGTATATAAGGTTCGATTTAGAATATATGGGTTATGATGAAAGTTCCGATATCAGAAAATCTCATTTGTATGTCAGAAAAAAGAAATAAGATAGTAAGATTCCCAAGACCTATGGGGACTACTGCAATGGCATTAGAGTATCAGAAACATCCTGATGATACTTTATTGATGAAAATACATAATTATATCATCAATCAATGGCTAATGGGGAATGGTGTATTATGTGGTATCACATACGACATAAATACATTCTCATATCGTATGGGTATAGATATCAATTACATACGTGTATTTATGAGAGATAGACTATTAAGCTCTAGAATATGGGATAAAGAAAAAGCAGAAGATTTACTTCAAGCGTTAATGGGAGAACAACTAGCATGGGCATTAGAAGACCGTATGGAAATAGCCCATCAGGTTAATATCCTAAGAGAATCTCAGGGAGGGAAATACGTACCGTTTATATCTGCCGAGCTGGGAAAGGCCCTTAAATTAAAGCTTGAATCCTCTACATCTCTGCAATCAATAGTACGTAATCTTACTGGAGGAAGTACTACAAATATCTTTGCTCAATTTAATCAACAGAACAACGTAACACAGCAAAATGCAATTACCGTTGAAGAGGCACGTCAAATCGTATTGGAATCACAAAGGGTATTGGATAAACCAGAAGAGGCTAAACTATTAGAAGACAGGTATGATATTAAGTCTCTACCAGAAGTAGTTGCTACTAAACAAGAAGGAGTAGATACCAGTAAAGAGGGTCTTAATCTTAATAAAGCAGAGCTAATGCAAATTACTGATGATTATAAGGGAGCTATGTCTTCATTCTCTAAAGAACATCATGAACTACGTAGAGAAATAGAAATGCGTATAGACCCAGACGAAGAAGACCCAGAGTTATATCAATATGAAGACTTTGAGAAAGAAGAAAAAGAGGATGGCTCATTTGCATCTCAATTCCTCCGAAATAGTAAGCTCCCATAGTTATATCCGGATATTGCATATTTAAAAAGAAAGAATTATATTTGCATATCAATTTTAAAATAGACAAAAATATGGAACTACCAAAGACATCTTACAAAGAGACTCGGGTTAACAAGGTTAATCAGGGTACATACTTTAAATTAAAACCAACTGATACTGCTCCAGTATGGGTAAGAGACCATTATGATAAATCATCTAAGACTTATGCTTGCCATAAGTATGATGACTCAAATCACGAAAAATTTCTCAAGGGAACAAGGAAAATATACATTGACTTTACATTTTAATCACATGAACTTATTTAAACGAAAGAGATGCTGTAGTGAACTCATTGCCCTTAAAAATGGCAACTTAATATTCAAATTGAGTAATACTCATATCAATGCTGCTTATGATACTTTACAGGCAATGATGAGGAAATCTGGTATATTCGATGAGAATCTATATTTCGATGTCTATCAGGAATATCGGAAACATTATGTTATATACGACGTAGTACCATCGTTGCTAAGGTATAAGATACCCTTGATATTTTCGGGTAGATACCCAAAGAAACTATTCGATAATCAGTTTACTTTTGAGGAATTAATACCGAATAATTTGGTATATCATAGTTTACCCGAAAATTTTAGATTACCAGAAAGCTTAGAGAAAATTCTTTTAGAAGTAAGAAAAAGGGTATCTGCTTATATAGACCAAGAAAATATATCAGACCAGGGTTATAGGGATTTGGTTCGAATGAATTTCGTAAAACAATGGGATGTATTTAGAAAGGACCCATCTCTTATAGATTGCTATATGGATGCTCAATTGGGCATGCTATATATGTGGGCTAGAGTAGAAAATAAAATAATCGTAAAGAATATAATCGAAAGAACTCAAGATGAACTAGCTCAAGAGTTCTTATCTAAAGATCAACCAAATGGAGAATAAAGAGAAATTTGCTTTCCGAAAGGTTAAAATGTCGGAAGGTGTAGAGGTAGAATTTATTAAATTACTTACCTCAGTAGAGACTAAAAATGATGAGGATGTAATTAAAGCTTTTAAAGTTCAATTATCCTCTGGAGTATTAACTTGCCATGCAGAAATGTTATCTAGAACACCAAGCCAGATAATATTTCAAACATCCCAGTTCAGTAAACCCTATAACTTTTATAAAAACTGGGAACTATGGGTATTCTCTAATATCCTGGGTGTATGGACTTTAAATAGGTTTAGGATATGATTACAATGAAAAACCTCCAAGTAGAGGATATAAAAGATGAATGGTTATATAATGCCTTAACACAGGGCATCAAGGAATGTATAACTGCTCCAGTCCTAACTTTGGACCCAACAAAGCCAGAACCAATTAAGAGGGCAGAAATGATACTGGAGAATTTCTCTCAGGAAGATTCTCCAGTAGTAGCTACAGTGATTGCTCCAGGCAATTTCATACAGATGATATTACCGAAACATGAGATACTTCTCTCGGTAATGTTCATCTATAAGGAAAGGAATACCTATGTACAACTTATAATACAAAAACTTGCTTATGAACGAGAAAAGACTACCACCAAGACTAATGGTTCTGCTAGTGGTACTGAAGGGTGAAAAGGTATATAAAGTACCAATTAGGTCAGAGATAGAATTAGACCATCTAAAGGATTTCAATACACTAAGAAGAATCCTTACTCCTTTAGTACAACTATATCATGGAGTAGGTTTTGATACTAGACTTACTTACGATGAATTCAGTATCTTCATTAATGACCTACAACATTTGGGATATGAACGGTTAGATGAATATTCCTCGGGTATACAAGAATTAGTAGAAGCAAAACCCATTACTGAGAATAACCAAGATGTTGAGAAAATACGAAAAGGGTTACTTATCTCTCTTAAATCTCAGGAGTTATCAGAGGTATTAGCTACTAAAATAAAGCAAGCCATACATGAAGTATTTGAAAACGAAAAGAAGAAAGGTGGACTAATGAACAAGGAACCCTCTTTAGAACCTATGGAGAGTTCAATTATAAGAGAGGCTCTATATTTGCTAACTCCCCAATTACCTTAATAATTGAAAGGCAGTCTAATCCACTGCCTTTCATAGCGTGTACACATCCTCAGCCTCCCTAAAAATAAATTAGATATATTTTTCTATAAAAATAAAAATGCTTATATTTGCATATCAATTTTAAAATAGACAAAAATATGAAAACGAATTCAGTAACTTACAATCAGGCAGACGAACTAAATAAGGTAGTTCGCAATTTCTTAGAAAAGAAATCTACATTTGAACTTGACTCTGATGAACAGGGTAGTCTTCTTAATTTCCTAATGGGACTCTTAATCAAACTAGAGGATGATTACAAACTCAATTGCTTGGATATTAATCAGGTACAAATCTATGATACTACCTATTATTCTTTCATTTTCGAATCAATAATAACTGCCGATACTAATCCCTATAAGGGGCAATTAGCATCTGCTGCAGTTCAATTCATGAATGAATTTACCGATAACGATGGGAGGTTCATATCATTCAATCAACTCGATAGAAACAACTGGATTTTCCAACTTAATTTCTCAATCGCATGACAAAGTATAACGTTAGTCCATTAGTTGCTCGGGAGATAGAATTCTCCACGGGCACTATCTTTGGTGGTAGCTGGTGCCGATACTTTATTTCAATCACTTTACACCAATGCTATATAGAAGCAACATGGAAAACCCGTCCTAAAAATGATTTAGACGGGAACAAAGAAATCTTTAACTCTTTACAGGAGTATCTAGATTGGTTTGCTAATCTTAAGAAAACTTACGGAAGGAGAATATCCCGTAAACAAATGGTATATGCTGCATACGATGAAACAACACGTACCTTCAGTTACAAACCCTACGAGAATTGGGCTACAAGACGTTCTAAAGAGAGATTAAATAAGCCCAAGGAACCAATGCTGGCCGATGAATTATACTAATCCCTAACCAGTTAATATATCCTCAGGGAGTTCAGAAATCTTCCAACAACTTGCAGTATCAGAATTATTTAACCAACTAAATAATCACTATGGTAAACTTATATAAATTACTCAACGTACTGGAACAGGGCATGTCTCTGTTCCAACTTAATAAATGGAAAACCGAAGGCATCTGGTACCCAATTACCCAATATAAAAAGGAATCAGACGAAATCCAGGTAGTAACTAATTTATTCATTGCTGACCAGGAACAGTACCATATTCAATTATCGGGTAATTATCCAAAAGAATCCTATGACTGGAATAACTTTCTAAAGGAAAACCAATGGAAAATCTACCCCTTACTTGCAAACATAATGCAGGTCTTCTTGCCCACAGGGAACTATCAAATATTCTATACTCAATATCCACAGGGATTCATATCCATAATCGCTAAGCCCCATGATAAGTAAAGAACTCAAATCACAATTAAGTATTCTCAAGGAAACTAACCCAGAATATATTCAAACCCTAAAGGATGCCGTAACGGCATCCTATAAGGCAGAACTTCAGGCAATCAAACCCAGTTCTACCGAAGAAGAGGAACAACTCAATATCGAACTCAAGGACATAGTATTAAAAATACTATTTGGGCCTTTCTATAACTATTTCGTATCAGAATACGTAGTATCAGATACTATATGGGAAGAACAGGATAAACTAATCGAGGACTTATATTATTACTTCAAACCATGACACCGTATATTCAACAACAACTTAAAAAGCTATGCGATAATCCAAATTGGTATGACGATATGCTCATCTCATGGGATAAAAACCCAAGAAATCAAAGGGAAGCTATTTATAACTACCTTTCTCATGTACAACTAAATGGGTTACTAGAAAACACTCAGATAGTTTTTACATTCATAGATGGCTACATGAAACCAGCTTTCTATTTCGAAATTCCCAGAGATACCAATCAATATCTTATACTGGGAATCCTCGATGAAGCAGGTTATCCTCATTGCTGCCTATTAGGCCAACCAAAACCAGTGTTTAACCCTCAACTCAATTAACATCATGAAACCAACAGTAACAGTAAACCAATATCCAATCGGATGGGAATGGCTAGATAGAGTACCTCTAGAGGACTTTAACTGGCTAATCGAAATATTCTCTACCATGAAAAAGAAAGACCTAATATACATACCCCACCAAGATACTTGGACAGAACACTTCCCTAATCCGGGCAGTAACAAAAATGATTACACTCTATACCTAAGTGATCCCCAAGCCCAGTATAATAAGTTACTCCGTACCCAACAGAAACTAAGAAACCAAAAGAAATGAACATCATCTATCACATAATCCGAATAATCCTATCCGTAGGAACTATCCTAACCCTCATACGCAATGAGAAAATATACCAAGCCCACAAGCATACCCACCCAACAAACAAAATAAGGTATATCATCTCACAGCTAATAATCCTAACCCTATACACCTCATCACTAATCCTTGTATCCTACACATATAGGATTATACTAAGATACATATAACAATACTAAAAATCACTAATCCTACTCATCGTAACGATCTGGCTTCTAATCCTAAATGAAGAAACCTACCTAACCAAGAAACTCATCTACAGATCACAACCCTTTTAGTATATGCCTTCATACAGGTATACCTAATCGAATAAATACCAGGTACCTCCCACCCCACCCCACCCCAAAACAAAACAAAAACAAAACAAAACAAAATCATACTAACAAAACAAAATCATACTAACGCTAACTAAGGTACAATATCTACCTATCTCCCTCCCTCTATAACTAATATACCATCTATTAATATAATAATACCTAATACATATATCAAGGTACCCAGCCGGGGGTTTTGGGAATTTAGGCAAACAAGGCTAGGCAAATTTACCCTTACTATACAAACACTCAACTCACTATATAGCCACTATACTATATGGCTCTACTCCACACTTTAAAGGCAATCACAAAAAGGCCTAAAAAGGCAAATAAATCTGACCATTAGGGGCCCCTAAATCCGATTGCCTTGAGTACCCTTTATATATATATTATATTATAGATTGCATTCAAGGTAATTCGAAGGTAGGGGATTATATAATACAGATATGTTATGTAGCTTCTATGTATGTAGGTAGTATAGCTTTAGTACATCGTCGATTAATGGCCATCACTAATTAGCCTTGATTGCCTTCACCAAGTTATTATATATATATATATTATATAATAGATTGGTTGGGATAAAGGCAATCGGATTTGTGATTGGGCAATTAAAATATTAGGTTTCAAGGCTAAATGGTTTATAGGATTTAAGGCCTTCAAGGGGCATATTTAGGTAATATTCCTAGTAACTTTGTAATTTATTTGCTTAGTATTTATATTAGCATTAACTTTTGTATTCTAGGACAATTTTGTGATTTAGGGGTACCTTAATTGCCATAGTTGCCAAGAGCCATTAAGTATTATATTATATAATAAGCATTGGGTAGGGAAAGGTTCAAGGTAAATGGCAATCTCCATCCATGGCCCCAGAGACTAAGGCAAATTAACCTAAAGGTACCCCAGCAATATTTGCATATATAATATATTATATGTATATTTGCATAGAGAAAAAATAAAGTATTAATCATTTAAAAATATAACCGATATGAAAACATCTCAAGCATCATTAAGACAGAAAAACCCACAGGCAATCATTAATTCATTGCTAGCTTATCTTTGTACTTATGACTCATATTATCCTTGGTACCAATACATTGCTAATACTTACGATAACTCTATCACTGACTTTCACTACCATGAGACCGATTACTTCGAACACCTAACTAACCTAATCCAAGATTTTAAGGTAACCGAAATTCTGGTATACTATAATACCGACGATGAATTCTTTACCTTCAATTCTCTCGAAGAGGAACCTATGGCCGATACCGATACTGCTGAGGATACCTATAACGCCTATGGTATTACCTTCTACCTATTCAAGGATTAACTACATTGCCCCAGGCCTAACTTAGGTATCTGGGGTTTTATTTAGCCTAACTTAGTAGACCGATATAGGCTAATCTATGAAACCTATTTCTTTAAGGCTTACCAAGTCCATATATGGCCCTATAGAATTAGGACCTTGGTGTTATAGAAGAGGTAATACAGAAGAGGCCTTAATTCTTTATCACCTTAGTCCATTAATGGCCTATATGTAATATACAGGTATATAACACACTTCCTAGAGGACAGGCATAGGCCATATAGGAATATCCTTATACATATCATATATGCCCACTACAAAGCGTGTGAAGATTACCCTTGTGAACCTCCAAAATTAAGTGCAAATATTAAGTGCACAATATTTTCTATTTTATGAATTTTTCACAAAAATAATTTTGAAAATAAAATTATTCATTTTCTCAAAAATTTTTCTTGAAAATGTTTGTAGATTAAAATAAAGTCCGTATCTTTGCAATGTCAAAAAGATAAAGCGATATTTGAATGAATTTTTATTTAAAACTTTTTAAGAAAATAATTTTCTAAAAATTTTGCTAATTAAAAAATAGTTCTTATCTTTGCAATACAGAAATGAAACAAACCTTATTAGATTAGTTAAATTAGTCTTGAATATCTAATCGAAAAGGTTATAAAAATAAATAATCTAAAATATTCAAGCATTTTTTTATGGAAACAACAAACATAGTTTTAAACGAAAACGTAAAAGAAGTTGCTAACGAAGAAAATTCTTCAAAGAAGAATATAAATAAAGTTAGCGCAAACAAAGCAAAAGCAACTGCAAAAGCAAATAGTTTAATTGCTTTAGACGTTTTAAAGACAGTAAAAGAAAAGAATCAAGGACTTTTCAAAACAGCTTTAGGGACAAAAACTGAAATTTACAAAAAAGATTTATTTGTAGGTGCAAACGAAAAGCAAATTAAATCTTTGCGTAAAAAGTTTAGAAACGTGACTTTCAATTTTCTTTCATCAATTGCAACGAATGCAGATAAAAAACTAATTGAGGGCTTTATAGACTTTTATAAACAAGTTTATGTAACAAATGATTTTTCTTTTTCTTCGATTGCAAGTGAAAACACTAAAGAAGAAAAGAAAGCGATTTTAATAAAAGGTTTAGAAATCGTAAAGAAAAACGTAAAAAAGTAGTATTCATCAGATAGGGGGTTTTACCCCCTATCATAAAAATAAAATTATTATGTTATTAATTTTGTTTGTTATCTTATTAGCTGTTTTTGTTAGTGCTTTATATGTAGTTTATATTCTTTTAAAATCAAATCATAGAATAATATCTACTATTATTGACGTGCAAACTTTTCAATTAATTAATATAGAGCAATTTCTATTACTTAAACAAATAAACATGAAATATTTAAATGAAGTTAAATATACAATTTATAAAAAATTTTCTTTTAAAACTTTTTTATTATATTTATGTTATTGTTTAAACGAACAATTTAAAGAAAATTTAAACAATCATTTAAGATAATTAAAAAAAACGCAAAAGAATAAAATTTTATTTGTCCCTTAACTTTTATTTTCAAATGTTAAATTTAACGGAACCGTACTCCCCTTTTAGTACCACAACTTTCGAAGCTTTCGCATTAAGGGGTACCTTGAAGGCAAATTACATATTTCAGTACCCCACAAAAATCGCTCTTCATGATAAGGGCATGCCCAGATATCCCACACCACACATGCCCACATAACACACAAAGAAGCCAGAGAATAAAACATCCCTGGCCCTCATCCACCTTATCCCTCTGGCAGATTACAATATCAAAGTTCTTTCTATAAACCAAAAACTTATAAAGATATGGAAGAAACATTATTCAAACTAGCACGTGCAATTACAGATACAGATACTGTATCTTCAGAGGGTGGTACTGTAACCTACCGTATCACTTCCCTCAAAAGGAAACTGGTAAATGGCAAAGTAGTTTCAACCTCTACACCCTCTTGTACTTTGGGCTCAGCCTCCGTAAGTTGGGCTACTTGGGAAGGAGTTACCGTTGGAGATGGTTACTTAGATGTAAAAATTAACTATTCAGAAAATACTGGGTCCTCAAGGTCTACTACTCTGACATTTGACCAGGATGAATCTGGTAACAAAATCAATCTCACAGTAACTCAGGGGGCTGGTGTAACCTATAGTGGATACATAAAAATGGTTTCAAACACATTGCCTTTAGGTAGTGATAAATATAGTACTGCTCAAATCCTTGTGATGGCATATTTAAATGGTAGTGATGGGTCTAAAAAGCCAGAAACTCCCAATGTGGGTAGTGCTCCCGATTGGTGCGCAGTATCCGTTGCCCCAGTGGATACTCTTGAGAACCGTTACATGTTATCCCTGACCGCTTTATCGAGTAATCAAACTGGAGCTAACCGTTCAGGGAATATCTTCTTAACCTGTGGGGATGCTAACCTTAGTATACCAGTAACTCAGAAGCCACAATCAACATTCACTCTCTCTGGATTGCCCACAGGTACAGGCTACTATCTCTTTGGCAAGGGAGCTAGGCCACAGAATACACCATCTTCAAATCAGGTGTATATACAGGGTCTCTCAGCAACTGGTACTATTACTATGAAGATTCCATTCTATGCCAATGACTCAGAACCTGGTTCTCGAATAGAATGTACTACTGGAGATAAAGTAACTGTATATACTAATTCAGGTAGCACCTGGATATCAGAGGGGTCATTTATAGTACCAAGTGCAGGAGGAACAGTATCAATCTAAAAACATTATACATTATGGAAAATAAAGTTCTTAAATTAGGGGGGGAGATCTACCCAAGATGTATATGCAGAAATAAGACAGGGAAACTCTGAGAGATGGACAATACAATCTCAAAAGCGTAAGTATGTAAATGGCAAATCGTCCGGGGTTATTGAAGTTGGTTATTCTGCTAGCATCAATACCCCGGACTATACTCTAGAGGAAGACAAAAGTAACAATAGTATTCAGATTACTGCACAAGATGACGGTACTTCTGGGCTTTGTATACTTACACAAAATGAATCTGGTAATAAAATAAATCTACACCTTACTACTCCCGAAGAAAAAGAATATTGGGAAATACGTTTTAATCCTATAACCATCAATGGGGTAGACACAGATGCTTTTTTTTTATATTACCACTAATTACAATATACCCGATAACCAATACTTTACAATAAGAACAACTGGATTGGGTTCCTATACTCTTAAGTTTCAACTCCCTCTGTTAGCGATGATACTCCTATACTCTCTAGTAGGTTTAACCCCACTAAAAAATATCCATTAGATTTGAATTTTTATTGGGCAAGTCAAAAGCCAACTTAATACGGGTATTAAGATAATATCCCAATTATAAAAGCAATTACCCAGAATATAAGAGCCAGTGTATATGCAACAGAATATCTATGCCAGGGATACCAGCAGGTAATATAAGAATCTACTTTTAGTATTTCTGGATGTTCTTCCTCGTATTTTTTATCCTCTTCTCTAGAACTGTATTTATGAAATACATAGAAAGGTAAGAATACGAGGAAGATTATTAGAGCAACTGGGAACAAGAGTAGGAGAAGAATCTCCCACCCTTGCATTGATGACCCAGCATAATTACCATCTCTGTCAAAAAAGTATCTCATAGTAATCTATATTTTAGGTATTTGATTAATAAGTAAATCGGGAATAGAGGTAATACTATCCATACCGATATGAATAGAATAAGAGAGTGTATTTTGTGAGTATAGGGTAAATAATCCAAGCAAGCCCTTACAAAAAATACCGTGAATGGCAAACATACCAAGTAAATTATCGCTAATACAGTAGTCATCATTGTTCTTTGAAGTATTTGTTAATAATCTTGGTAAGCTTCTTATCGAAATCAATCATCATATCAAAAGCATCGGTATCTTTCATACTTCTCATCTCCTTATCAAGTAATTCTATGTTTCTCTTAATCGAGAAATAAGCCTTATATGCAAGGTAGGTTTTCTCATGTTCTTCTGTGAGAGGAAGAACATCTCCTTTTTGCCCATCCAACCTTGGATATGTATTATCAGGACCGAGAGTTCTTGCAACTTTTACCCGGTTACTGAGCATTGCAAATCCACCTTTCTTATCGATGGATTCTACTGTTACTTTCTCTGTGATGGGTCTTCCTGATAATACGAAGATAACTTCATCACCTTCTTTGAGCTTTTTAGCTTCTTTCTTTTCTTTTTTCATATCTATTTTATTTAGAAATTTTCTTTATGCAAATATACGAAATTATTCTTTATTTATTGCATTATCTATTTTATTTTTTATAAATTCATAGGCATTGCCCCGGTAATCCTCTAGCATTTTGTATTCCTGTGGAGATAGAATTACTCCGTTTACTTTAAAAAGCTTTCTTAGATGTTCTGGTATAGTGCCTTGGTGAGCGATGTTATTATAACGGATAATGAAAAGCTTCTCTCGATCTTCATCAATAACTCCCAGAGTGTTTACTGGTTGGAGTTTAGTTTGGTAAATACCACCAAAAGCCGAGGGCACCATTAAAATATTTCCGGGAATTTTAGTTACCCAGTGAGAATAATCTGGAGTAATTACCGCAATTTTACCCTCTTTCTCAAGCTCTTTATCATAAGCTAATCGATTAGACCAAAAAGCACATTGAAAACAAATTTGTTTTCTTGCCATAAGTTGGGGAATCTCTCTAGTTTCATCGAATTCCTCTAAATTAATTGGTTTGCCACATATATGGCACTCATTTTTCTTGTCCATATTGCATTATTTTATAAGTTATATATGATAATAGAACCTCGAAACATATTAAAAATGGGCTATAAGCAATACTTTTGTTACTAAAATTGAACCATTAAACTGATAAGTTATGGATAAACTAACAAATGAAATGATTAAAGACCTTGCTATTCGCTTAGGTTTAGAACCTGCCCTATTGAAAGCTGTCCAATTGGTGGAAGCTGCCGGTAGAGACGGGTTTTTAGCTGACGGTAGGCCTCAAATTCTCTTTGAGGGTCACATTATGTACAAAGAAGTACATAAGAAATTCCCTGACAGAGATTTAGCTTACCTTTGTAAGAGATATTCTACGATTTTCTTCCCTAAATGGGATAAATCGAAGTATTTGGGAGGTGTACACGAGTATAAGAGACTCGAATTAGCCAAAGAAATTGATGAGGAATGTGCATTGAAGTCTGCCAGTTGGGGTATGTTCCAAATTATGGGCTTCAATCACCGCCTTTGTGGATGTAAAGATGTCTTCGAATTTGTTCACAAGATGTCTGAATCTCATGCAAATCAACTAGAACTCATGTATTATTTCATGAAAAACTCTGGTTGTTTGAAAGAACTCAAAGCAAAAGACTGGGCTGGCTTTGCCAGAAAGTATAATGGTCCTGGGTATGCCCAGAATGCCTATGATCAAAAGTTAAGAAATGCTTACGAAAATTTCAAAGATAAGTTATGAAAAGATGTCATTTTAACAGCTGGGTAGCAAAAGTATTCCTTTTCCCCAGTTACAAGGCAATAACCATGTTGTACAACTCTTTTTTCAAGCATAGAGTAGAGGAGTGTAAACCGGATGATATCAACCATGAGAGAATCCATCAGGTACAACAGATTGAGTGTAGTATAGTCGGTTTGATACTTGGTATCATACTCTGGGTATTATTCGATATATCCTTCTGGTGGGTAGTAGTTCTCTGTTTTGGTCTCTTCTACCTTTGGTATATTATCGAATATCTTCTCATTCTGTGTTTTGCCAAATGGGATAAACAGAATGAAAGGTATCATGATGTAAGTTTTGAAGAAGAAGCTCACAATAATGATAAGTATCTGAGTTACTTGGAAGACCGTAAGCCATTTGCTTGGATTAAGTACATTAAATTGAGAAGCTACAAGAAATGAAAGAAGACTTAAAAGTATTGGGAGTATGTGGAGGGCAAGGAGCCCTCCTATTCTCTTTTAAAGATAAACTTATTGGGAATATTGAACCCAGAGGAGTATTCCATACGAATAAGGAAGAACAATGGAAAGCTAATTTCAAGGGTATACCCTTCTTAAAAGGGTATGAATTACCAGAAGATTGGCATCCAGATATCATATTATCTAGCCCTGATTGTGGTAGTTGTTCAGTAATGAGATTATCCAAATCCAAGACCCTGGGAGATCCTAAAAGTAATAAAAGTATACAACTAGTATTCCAAGCAATTCAATATTACGAACCTGCTCTCTTTCTTATAGAAAACCTACCAAGATTGCTATCTCTCATTTCTAAAAAAATGTTAACGGACTTCTTTAAAGACTATAAACTTATTTTTCACGAAAGAAGCGTTTCTGACTATGGGAACTCCCAAGTATCAAGGAAACGTTTAATTGTCATTGGAGTGCATAAGAAAACCGGTAAGAAATACTTGAATGCTTTTGATGAAGTATTTCAAGTAAAAAACCCAACAATTACTAGAAATCTACTTAAACCACTCACATTCTCTCAGGAAAATAATACTAACCAGATTCCGTTTATGAGTAAAACTCTGGCAATGTATGACTATCGGAAGCTTCCCGAAAAGAAGAATCTTACAGTAGCAAAGATACATAGACTCTGGGTTAGAGATTTTAAAGATGAAAAGAAGTGGCCTATCAAAACTGCAAAGATGAGTACTCTTCCAGGAGTATATCGATTAGAGTATGATAAACCCCCATTAACTCTCAGACCTGCAGATAGGCAATTCAGACCCGATGGTTATCCTTTGGGAATCGAAGACTTCAAGGCAATTATGGGATTCCCAGATAAATTCAAAGTTTACCTTCACAAGAATGGTGATACCTTCGAAGGTGATTTTAAGGATTACCATTACTGGCTTAACAAGGCAAGGTATACAATTGCCAAAGGTTCGGTATATGAAGTTGGGATTTGGTTTAGGCAATGTATCAAGAAGGCCCAGATACCTTGAATTTTTATTTTTTCTCTTTTATATATTTTCTCTTTTTTGTTTAGCTTACCTATAGCTATTAGCTATTAGACTATTAGCCAATAAGAACATAATTCTAAACATAATTCTAATCTGAAAGGAAAAGGGATTGTTAAGGGAGAAGGAGAACAAGCCAGTTTCGTAACTGATTGAATTTGAATTGATTAAGTATGTATTACTCTTGGCAACTGAATGCCAAGTCATTGATAATTAATATGTTAGCTTATGAACAAGAAGAAGCTTAAGAATGCCTTAGTATTCCTTTTACTAGGATTTACTATTTACCTTTGCTTCAGGAATTACAAACTAACTCGAGAAGTTTATTCTCTGAATCAAGCGGTCAATGAAATCCCAGATACAGTCTACTCAGACAAACCCTTCAAACCAGAGAAGAAGTACTCTGAAGAAACTCAACCAGGTAAAATCTTAGTTTACGATAACAAGAAGCAGTCAACTCTCTTTCCTGATTCCATAAGACAATCAGTTATCAGTAAACAAGATTCCCTGGTTCAAGTTGTCTTAAAGAAGAACCAGTTGAACTTAAGTTTCCTGAATCAACAATCAGGAACTTATTCAACTAGACTATTCAATATCGACTTGGATAAGTATAACTACAACTGGTATGAAGGTCAATTAACTCGAAAGAAAGTTGCAAGGTTATCACTTAAGCCCTATGTTTACGGCAAATATAGACCTTTCAATAATCTCTTAGATATGGGAGCTGGTCTTTCAATCAAGACTAAGAGATTTAATTATAAACTCGGAGTCAATACCTTTTACTATCCGAAGATAAAATCAGGGATGGGTACTGACATCGAATTTCAAATAACGTATAACTTTTAAGTAATGGCAAAGACTATCTCAGAAACTAGAACTACATTAACTCGGGAGGAGCTATCAAACCTATCCCGAGTTTCTAGTGATGTTTTCTTTTTTAGCCTTTTTTGCTATGTGATACATCCAGTAAGAGGAAAGGTAAGATTTGATTTATACCCATTTCAGAAATCAGTTCTCTACAATTTCATTGCCCAACGATTCAATATCATTCTCAAATTCCGTCAGGCAGGAATTACAGAACTTATTTCTATGTACTGTCTTTGGTTGGCGATGTACCATCCCAACAAAAAGATAAACATCATCTCTATCAAAGACACAACTGCTAAGAAGGTGCTTAAGAAGATTAAGTTCATGTACAAGAATCTTCCATGGTACCTTCAAACTCCCATAATCAATGGTAGAGCTGGAGAATACGGTTCTGTTTCCATGATAGAATTTGATAATGGGTCATTTATTGAATCAATTCCGACATCATCCGAAGCCGGTCGTTCGGAATCCCTTTCTCTTCTGGTAATTGACGAGGCAGCAGTAGTAAGATGGGCTGCTCAAATTTGGGCTGCTGCTTTTCCTACTCTTTCCACTGGTGGAGCTGCCATCGTCAATTCCACTCCCTATGGAGTTGGTAATTTCTATCACTCAACTTGGGTAGATGCCATTGCAGGAGGTAATCCTTTTAACCCAATTCGATTATACTGGCAAATGCACCCAGAACGAGATATCAATTGGTATAACCAAATGTCTTCTGCTTTGGGAGTAAAACGAACTGCACAAGAAATTGATGGTGACTTCTTATCATCTGGTAATACAGTCTTCGACTTAGCCGATATTAAAGCTATCGAAGACTGCCTTAGTGATTACCCAGTTATTAAGAAGAGATTTAATGGTCAATACCGACAATTCTGTGAACCCGAATCAGATAAAGAATATTTCATTGGTGCAGACGTTTCAACTGGTAGAGCTTCTGACTACTCTTCATTTACTTGTATGGATAAGCTAGGAGAAGAACAAGTAGTATATAAGGGAAGAATGGCAGTGGGAGCTTATGCTAAGTTACTTGGTGATACTGGGAAGTTGTTTAACTGGGCAGTAATAGCTCCAGAATCCAATGACGTTGGTTTATCAGTAACTTCTAAGCTTCAAGACGAAGGCTACCCTAACCTTTACTACTACCAGAAGATGCTAAAGAAAAAAGGTAAAAGTAGACCTGAAATGGATAAATCCCCTGGTTGGTTAACCACCCAAAAGAATCGTTCAGTGATAATAGAAAACTTGGAAGAAGATATTCGATTAGATCACATAATCATTAAGGACCCATTCTTTGTACAAGAAGCTTATACTTTCATCTATGATGGTTTAGGTAGACCTGTTGCAATGGGTAAACATAGGGCTAACAATTCAGCTGTAGATGTAGACCTTGAAGGAGATGTATATGCCGATGATGATATCTTTGGAAAAGCAATATGTAATCACATAAGGAAAGGAAAAACTAACGTAATCGTACAACCAAGATGAAAAAGTACTTCAATTTTAGTTGGGGTTGGGGACGTAAGAAGGACCCTCCCAAGAATGGTACATCCTCTAATAAAGAGGAGAAGCCTGCCACATCGATTTCGCCTGGTAGGGTTTCAGTTGACGATGATAGCGATAACTTAATTACATCATTACAAGGGTTGACTAAATTAGTTGAACCCTCTTTTCGTGTTGATGTGATACCTTTAATTCGGGATTTATATAAAGTAAATCCAGATATGGGCATTGCATTACAAGATATGTTTAAGTTAGCTAACACCAGTCATACAGTAACTTTCCCTAATAATACCGATGAAGAGGCTTCAAAGATGAGAGAACATCTTAAGAAAGCCACCAAGGGATGGACCAGATATACTGCTGGTATAGATGGTTTAGTTAATAAAATGATTGTTCAACTTCTTGTAAGTGGGGCAATATCCGTAGAAGGAGTACCAAATGATAAGCTTGATGGTTTGGCTACTGTATTATTCCTTAAGCCAGAACACATCAAGTTTAAACGTGAATTAAACGGGGTGTATGCTCCTTACCAAAAGAATATGAATTTCTTTGTTAAGCAACAAGATTACATTAAGCTTAACCCAGAAACCTACTTCTATGTTGGTATGTTCAATGATACCGATGAACCTTATGGAGTTCCTCCATTTATGTCTGCATTGGATTCTCTCAAGGGTCAGAATGATATGAAGGTTAACTTCAAACATATCATGGAGATTTGTGGTATGGTTGGTTTCTTAGAAGCTAAGATGCAGAAATCTCCACAAAGGCCAAATGAGAGTATCAAATCTTATGAATCCAGATTATATCATGAACTCAATATCCTCAAACGTAATGTTAAAGAGGGTATGAAGGATGGGGTAGTTGCTGGTTACATAGATGACCATGAATTCAAACTCAACTCTACTACTAAGGAGCTCGGTAATATCGAGAAGCCTTGGAATATGAACCAACAATCTGTAGCAAATGGGTTGGGAGTTAATGGCTCTATCATTGGGGTATCATCTACTACTGGTGAAGGTGCAACGGGTATAATGCTGTCTAAGATGATTAGCCAGTTAAAAAATATCCAAATGCTTGTAGCTTATGTATTGGACCGACTTTATTCTCTAGAACTGCGTCTGGCAGGCTTTAATAATAAGGGAATGAAGATTGATTGGGGAACTTCTACAGTTTCTGATGAAGTTAAAATCCAACAAGGTCTTCAGTATAAGATACAGAACCTTGACTTATTGTATAAGGCTGGTATCATTAGTCAAGAGCAATATGCTTGGGCAATGGGTTATGATTCTCCTGATGAGAAAGAACCAAGAGTTTCACTTGAGGACCAATTTGCTAAGGGAGGTAATACAGACCCCCAAGAAGGAACTAAGAAGAAACAAAGGCAAGATGATAAAAACCAATCTGCTCGTAGGTCAAGAGATAAGAATAACCCGGCTCCTTCTCGAGGAGACCAAAATACTAAAGCAAGATGAGTAAATTTACAAAGAAAAACAAAGAGCATCTTGATTCTATGGTGATAGGTCAAGGCCATACCATTATGGCTGGGTATATCCCAGAAGCAGTGGGAGCCAAGGCTTTCTCAGAGAATTATTACAAATGGAAAAATCCTACACCGGATTCCATTGCTCAATTTGGGTTTTGGGGAGGGGATATAGATTATAATACTTACTATCCCAACCTAGACAAATCGGAACTAACTCCTAAGGACGAAGAGTTTATCGAACCAATGTTCAGATTACTTTCAGAAACGATTGTATCTAAGAATTGGAACCCGACAGACTTTGGTCAGAATGGAGTACTAAAGGCTTCTATGAAGATGTTGCTTGGTCAAACAGTAAACTGTGACCATGAAACCAACATCGGTAATGCTATTGGTGCTGTATCACAAGTAATGTGGCAGGAATCCTATAAAGACGGTAGCTTTACTATACCCGCTGGTATCAACGGTATTCTGAAAATCGATGGTAAGGCAAACCCAAGAATTGCTAGAGGCATCCTTATGGAACCTCCTTCAATTCATAGTAATTCAGTTACTGTACAATTTAAGTGGGATAAATCCCATCCCCAAATGGAAGATAACGAATTTTATCAGAAACTGGGTACTTATGACTCTAAGGGAGTTATGGTACGTAGAACTGTTACTGAAATTGTTCGTTACCTTGAGACCTCACTAGTTTCACATGGGGCTGATTCATTTGCCCAGAAAATTGGTTCGGATGGTAAAATCATTAACCCAACCTTTGCCAAAAGAACTTGGGCATCTTATGAAGAATACAGAGATGATAAATCTAAGCAATACTTCTTTACTGATTACAAATCGGATTTAACATCATATCAAGAAAAGGACGATACTCAGGGTTCTTTTAATGATAATGATGCCAAGGATAATCATTCAAATAAAAATAACATGAACGAAGAATTACTAAAATTTCTTGAAAGCCTTTTTGGGGATAACATGCTTACCCTGGAAGAAGGTAAAGAGATGAATCAGGAAAATGTAATTGCCTGCATTCAGACTTTGGTATCATCCAGAAACGAATTGCAAACTTCGGTAGATAATCTTACTACAGAGAAAACTTCTCTTACGGAACAGATTACCAACTTGAATGCCGAAGTAGCTAACTTGAAGGAAATGGCAACCGTAGGAAAGAATCACATTGCTTCTCTACGTGAAAATGCCGTAGAAACCTACAAGAAGTTGATGGGTGATAAGGTAGATGAGACAATCGTTACGATGCTCAATGCCGAGACTACTGGTATTACTACTCTTATTTCCTTGACCAAGGATTACCAAGCTCGCTTGGAAGAGAAGTTCCCTCTCACTTGCTCAAAATGTGGTTCTAAGGACGTCAACCGTGCTTCCTCAATTGCTGAGGATGATACCGAGGGTAAAACTGGAACCCAGGGTACTGATACCCAACGGAATTCAGAATCTCCGAGTACTAAGAATGTAATCGATAACTTGTATCGAAACAAAATCAAATAACTAATATAAATAATCCGCGTTATGGAAAAAACTAAAATCGTAAACGACCCTCAGCAACTTACTCTCTTTGGGGAAAGAACCCCGAGAGCGGTGATTTACAAAAGTGAGTCACACAAATTGCACCAGGCTTTCAATGTTAAAGCTGGAGAGAAAATCGTACAGGGTATGCCAGTGGCTTTGAATGAAGAAGGTTTGATTTACCCTTGCACTGATACAGCTACTCAAGTTTATTTGGGTGTAGCAGTAACGGATAACGTTAACCCTGCTTATCAACCTCAAAGAAATTTCCCGGTAGAGGTAACAGTAGCTATGGAAGGTTACATGATTTGTAACTGGGTATCAAACGAAAATATCGAAGCTGGCTATGTAACTCCCGATGGAGAATTGCTTAACGATAGATTCGTAAAAGCTAACCAAGCAACTTCAACCCAGTTCATTGCCCTTAATCCAGCAGAAGAGGCAAATGAGGTAATTCAAGTACTCATCAAATAAGAGAAAAGAAGTTATGGAAAATAAAATAGATATTACAAAGTTGAAGGCTCAGGATTTTATGAATGAGCTGCCGGAAATGGTAAGAAGCTTGGAAGCTGTTCGTTCCGGTTCACAGGACAAGAAGCCTGTAGAGGTAACTTTTGGAGAATTGGTTACCGGTAAATGGGGTATTTCAGAAGATGAACTTTTTGAAAAGATGGGCATCAATCCAAAAGTGGACACGATGCAGAACATCTTTACAATGCCCCAACAGAATATTCGTTGGATTGTTCCGGAAATCATCCGTGCTGCTATCACATTGGGTATGCGCCAGGCTCCGTTCTATCCAAATATCATTGCATCTGACCAACCAATCAATGGTTTACAAGCAATCATGCCGATGGTTAACATGTCGGATGCTGCCCCTGCAAAGGTTAATGAGGCAGAAACTATCCCATTGGGTGATGTTAGCTTCGGACAGAAATCAGTTAGCCTCTTCAAAATCGGAAAAGGTTTCAAACTTACTGATGAAGTTCGTAACTATGTTTCTCTCGATGTCTTGGGAATCTACCTTCGTGATTTTGGTGTTCAGTTGGGTTATGCTCTGGATACTCTGGCTATGGACGTTGCTATCAATGGTAACAACCCTGATGGCTCTGAGTCTGCCCCGGTAATCGGTGTATACGAAACAACTAACGGTATCACTTACAAAGACCTTCTGCATATTTGGGTACGTGCTGCTCGTATGGGACGTAACTTCCAAACTATGATTGGTGGTGAAGACCAGGCAATCGAAATGCTGAACTTGCCGGAATTCAAAGATCGTCACTCTGGTACTACAGAAGCTACTCTGAATGTTAAGTCTCCTGTTCCCAAGAATGCTGACTTCTACATTCACCCGGGTACACCCAACCAACAGTTGCTGTTGATTGATACATCTGCTGCCTTGATTAAGCTTACTGCTCGTCAGTTGATGCTTGAATCTGAAAGAATCGTTTCTAACCAGACTCAGGCAATCTATGCAAGCTTGACTACTGGCTTCTCTAAGATGTACCAGGATGCAACTCTGTTGCTGGCTGCTGACAAGAAGTTCTCAGAATTCGGTTTCCCCGAGTTCATGAACGTAGACCCATATTTGATGGTTAACCTAGAATAATAAGGGACGTCCGGTTTCATCTATATAAATTCCCTGAGAGGGTAGGTAACTAAAAAGACCTATCCTCTCTTTAATCATTTTTAAATCTTAGGAAATATGGCTAAAGATAAATATACAGTAACTGTGGGACCAAGAGCTTACAGTTTTCATGACCAATCAACTGGTATTACCGTTTGTAGAGGAGAAGACAAGGAACTCTCTCGTCGTCAATTCCGTGCACCAAAGATTCAGAAGGCAATTGCCTCTGGCCATCTGATTATCATTGCTGATAAATCAGAAATCGAAAAGTATTCAGAGGCCGACATCGAAAAGTTGGATAAGAGACTGAAGGCTCAGTTCAAGAAAGGCATGACTCTTGAAAAACTTGCAAAGGGCTATTCCCTGGAAGAACTGAAACTGGTAGCAGGTCTTCATGAAATCGTTGCCGAGAAAGATGATACAGTAGAAACACTTATTCAGGCTTTGCTGGAAGAATTCGAATCCTCTTCTAAAGGGTAATATATGAAAATTACATAAGACAGACTAATATGAATAACAATCTGGACTTTTTGTACGTTACGTCAGGTCTGGAAGTTTCATTCAGAGTCATATCCAAAGTCCCGGCCAAATCCATTTTTGACTGGGACTTTGGCGATGATAAGGGAGAGGTTTTCAATGGTGGAAGACATGTTTCCTATTCTTATGAAACTCCCGGTTTCTATACAGTAACCTTACATGTAACCAACTCTAATGGTTTAGATATCACCGTAGATAAGACTCTGGTAGTTTGTGATTATGGTCATACGGCATTAGCCGATACAATATATAACTTAATCAACCACTATATTCCTTCAGAGATATCAGAGGGAATGACCAGGGAAGATAAATCTATCTACATCACCAAATGGCAATATTATATTGGTCCTCTAGTAAATCACCAAATTCCTGCAGATAAGTATACTGATGAATTATGGTATGAAGCACTAGAAAACCAATTAATAATGGAATTGGCAGCATGGGACTTTCTCAATGTGAAGATACTTAATCTATTAACAAGTACTTCAGAATACCTAAGTCAATTAACTTCTACCAAAGGACAAACTGGTGATGGTACTTCTAAACCCGAACTTGCCCGAGGTGATAGGATTAAACAAATCACTACTGGGCCTACTGAAGTGCAATATTATGATACCTTGGCAGATGCTACAAGTTCCCTATGGAAAACACTTTCTCAAGCAATGCAACCAGGCGGATTAATAGATGAATTAAGAAAGAACCTTTGTATGTTAGCTTCACGATTGGAAATCTACTTACCGTTCTGTGATGAAGTATTTAGAACCGTAGTCCCAAAAGTAGTTAACAGAAGGCAACCTGGAGTATTAGATGGGCCAAATCCAAGTGCTCCAGTGAAAGGTGGTAAGAAATCAATTCTAACTAAGTTATGACAAAAGAACCCTGGAGAATGGTAAAGAACCGCTCTTGGGATAGATACAAGAAAATTATCACTGACTTCTTAGATTGGGATGCTGGTAGGCAATCCATAACCTGGGCCAAACATGTTAATCAGCTTCTCAGTCATGCCGAAGACAGTATACCTAAATATTATAACATCCAAATCGAGGCATTATGTTACTACAATGCTTTCAGAAACTGGCCTATCAATAAGGAAACTATTTCAGGAGAATTGGATGATGAAAACTTATCAATACTAATTTCTAAATCTTATATAGAACAAATCGGTTATCTTACACCGGAGGGTTATTGGGATTTTAATTGGGAACAAGATAGGTTTGTAATTAATGGTATAACGTATAAGCCTTCTGGAGATACTCAGACTGCTCAGGCAAAGGATGAGGCTTTAGTTTTCATGATTATCCTAAAGAGAGACCGAGATACCAAAGTTGAATTTGTAGAATAAAAATAAAGTATATGGCAAAGATGTTAGTACTGAGGTGGACACCAATTACTACAAACAGTGGAATTTGGTTTGATAGTAATCTGGTTATCCTCAATGGTACCTCTGGAGTTCATATTGAAATGAAAGGTAATGGCAATGATGTAACGGCATTTCAATCGATGACCGGAAACAAATTTGTCACCTGCTTTCAAGATTACTTCGGGGATATCTGGGATAAAATAATACCTCATCCTGGTATAGGCCAGGTAATAAAGTTCCGTGTAAATAGGCTTCCTGATTATGCTTGCATACGGGGAGATATTGAGGACGGTGGAGATGTAGACCCCGAAAATCCGGATGTACCAATAAATGCCTTCTGTGGTTCAGAGGGAGAACCATTCAGGGATATCGATTCTGAATTCTTACTGGGTCGTCAACGTGCAGTAATTAATCCTTAAATTTTATAAAATATGTATGTAAGTAAGTATTATACCTGCGAAGAAATAGACCAGCGGTTATTACAGGGTTACTATGATGACTTTGTTAAAGCTGGCTTTGGAGGAACTATAAATGAGTTCTGGGCCTTCGTACTTTCTATCAAGAATAAGGTAGATAAGAAAGAAGGATACGACTTATCGAAAAATGATTTTACCGATGAGTTGAAGGCTAAACTTGATGGCATCGAAGAACATGCAAATTATATCACTAAAGTTTCTCAGCTTGAGAATGATTTGAAATATCAAACCGAGGAAGAAGTTAAACAGATGATTAGTGATTTGGTTGATGGTGCTGATGATGCCCTTGATACTCTTAAAGAGTTGGCAGAAGCATTGGGAAATGACCCCAACTTTGCAACTACTATCACTAATAAATTAACCGACCTTCGTACTGCTTTAACCGAAGAGGTTAATCGTGCTAAGGAAGCCGAAGCTGATCTGGGTGCTGCAGTAGCTGCAGTTCAGGATAACCTAGAATATGGGTTAGACCAAATCAATAAGAAGATTGATACCGTTAAGGCAGACTTAAAAGCTGAAATCGACCGAGTTGAGAAGAAGGCTGATAAGAATGCTGAAGATATCAAAGATCTTAACGATAAAATAACCGAGAAGAATGATGAACTTGAAAATGAACTCAAGGGACTTATTCAAAAAGAGAAAGACGAACGTATTGCTGCTGACAATGAGATTAAGGAAAGTGTAAATGAACTTAAAACTCTTCATATAAATGATAAGGCAGCTATAGAGTCGAAGATTGCTGAAGAGGTATCTAATCGTACCAATGCTGATACTATTCTTGATTCGAAGATTAATGAGGAAATTACTAACAGACAGGCTGATACCCAATCTCTTCAAAGTAAACTTGACCAAGAAAAGGTAGACCGTCATTCAGAGGACCAAGTTCTTCATAATGAGGTTTCTAAGGAAGTAGCAGACCGTACCAATGCAGACAACCTTCTTCAAGGTAATATCGATAAAGAAGCACAAGCTCGTACTTCAGCTGACCAGGTGTTACAAAATAACATCGATTCAGAAGCCACTACCAGAGCTGCTCAGGATTTAGTTCTCGACCATAAAATTGAGGATGTAAAATTACAGGGCCAAGCAGATAAAGCTCAGTTACTTGAGGCTATTGCTGCAGAGGCTACTGCTCGTGAAAATGCTGATATAGACCTTGATAATCAGAAGGTAGATAAACGAGAAGGTTATTCACTAACCAAGAATGACTTCACCGATATACTCAAAGCTAAGTTGGACGGTATTGAAGAGAAGGCAAACTATATTACTCATCTCTCTCAGCTCATCAATGATTCAGGTTTCCAAACTGAAGAAGAAGTAGAGGCAGCAATTCAAAAGATTGTGGGCTCTGCCCCAGAAGTACTTGATACTCTTAAGGAAATTGCCGATGCTTTAGGCAATGACCCAAACTTTGCAGCTACCATTACTAAGAAACTTGCTGCAATAACCGAACAGGTTAACCAGGAAACCGAAGACCGTATTGCTGGTGATGAGGCAAACAGTGCAGAGGTAGCCACCGAGGTTCAAGCTCGTAAAGATGCAGATGCTGCTCTTGAAGCTAAACTAAAAGAGTACGTAGACAATAAGTCTGATACTGGAGATGCAGCTATTGGAGTTGTAAGGGATAACCTTAATAAGGAAATCCAGGATAGAAAGGATGCTGATTCTGCTATTCAGGCTACTCTGGATAAAGAGATTGCTGATAGAAAGACTGCTGATGAAGCATATACTCAAAGTCTGGCTAACGTTAACCAGCGTATCTCAGACTTGGCTTTGAGTATGCAAGAGTCTATCAATACCTTGCGTAATGAGCTTACCGAGCAGGTAAATGCCAATACTACGGCAATCGCTACTAACCAACATAATATCGAAAGAAATTCAGAGGCAATCACAAACTTAACTAAGACTGTAGGGGATAACTACAAGGAAGTTAAGGATATGATTAACGAGGAAATAGTTGACCGTACCAATGCCGACAGTGCTTTGAGTTCTCGTATCGATACTCTCAATATTGACCTTAATACTGAGAGTGTAGAAAGAAAAGCTGCAGACCAAGTTCTTCAGGTAAATTTGGATAAAGAAGCAGCAGACCGTACTTCAGCCGATAAAGCCTTGAGTACTGAGTTTACGGCTAAATTGGATAATGCTAAGCAGGCTTTGGAATCTGAGGTAGCTAGCCTTAATACTAAGCTTGAACAAGAAAAGGAAAACCGTATTGCTGGTGATAATGCTTTGGGAGTTCGTATTGATTCTCTAGAGGCAGGTAATACCGATGCTATGAATGAATTAAAAGCAAAGGTAAATGCTAATACTACTGCTATTAATGCAGAGAAAGACCGAGCAATTGCCAAAGAGACTTCACTTGAGGCAAAGATTGATACCAACCTTCAGAACCATAAAGATGATATGGCGGGTATCAACCAAAATATACTTACCGAAAAGAATGACCGCTTAGCTGGTGATACCGAGTTGCAGAATAATATCGATAAGGAAGCTACAGAACGTGCTAACCAAGATACCCTTATTAATAATGCTATTGCTCAGGAAAAAGCAGATCGAATTGCTGCTGACCAGGCAATGGATGGAAAGAAGGTAGATAAGGTAGACGGTAAAGTACTTTCTTCAAATGACTTCACTGACTTGCTATATGCCAAGTTGGATGGCATCGAAGAACATGCAAATTACATCACTAAGGTATCTGAGTTATTAAACGATTCAGATTTCCAGAGTGCTGAACAAGTAGAGGCAGCTATCCAAAAGATTATTGGCTCTGCTCCAGAGGTACTTGATACTTTGGCCGAGATTGCTAAGGCTCTCGGTGATGACCCCAACTTTGCAGCAACTATGACTGCTAAGCTTACTGAGTTGGAGAATAAGCTTGAAGCTGAAAAGAATCTGCGTGAACAAGGAGATAATACTCTGCAACAGACTTTCACTAACTTAAGTAATACTCTTACTACTACGGTAAATGAGTTGAGAACTTTCGTAACTGAAACTCGTACGGAGCTATTAACTTCCTTGAATGCTACCAATGCTCTGGTAACTCAGAATGCTGCCAATATTCAACGTAATCTGGAATTGATTCAGGGTATTCAGGATAACACTAATGGTAACTATACTGCCATTACCGATTTGCTGAATAATGAAATCGCTGCTCGTAAGGCTGAGGATATTCGATTAGAATCAAAGATTGACCAGAATACTTCTGACTTAAATACAGAGAGAGAGGAAAGAAAGGCCGCAGATAAAGTTCTCCAGGATAACATCGATGCAGAAGAAGCTGCCCGTATTGCTGCCGATACAGCTTTGGGTAAACGTATCGATAAAGAAATTCAGGACAGAACCGATGCTGATACTGCCTTAGATAATAAATTCACTAACATTACCGATGACCATGAAGAAAGACTGGTAGCTGAAGAAGGTACTTCTGATGCTTTGCCTGATACCATGGTTACCGATGTTAGTGCTGTAACAAGAACAGGTACTCAGCTTTCTTTCAAAGTAAAGACTTCAACCAAGGATAAGGCAAATAACCAATATGGTGAAGAAGTAGAAGCTACCAAGAATTTACTCCCGGTAACTCAAACTCTTGCTGGAGTTATGTCTGCTGCAGACAAGGTTAAGTTAGATGGGTTAGACCCAAATTCTTTAACTGATCTCTCTGCAGCTTCTGATGCTAATAAGGTAACAGTAACCGTAACTAAGGATAACGGTTTGAATGCTGATACTACCGAAACTTTCGATTTGCCTCAGGTATCGGCTACTAAGGCTGGTACGATGACTGCTAAGGATAAGGCTGAGTTAGATAGAATCTCTACGGCTAACTTTGCTCTTGGTGCAGTAACTCCCAATGAAACTACTGTTGGCATAGCTGCTACTAAGACCGTAGTTGAAGATGGTACAGTAGAACAGAATCCTATTACATTGCCTGCCTCTACTACAGAGAAAGCTGGTGTACAAACTGCAGCAGATAAGAAGCTGTTTGATTCTATACCAGATAATATTATTATCTTATCTGGTGATAAACCAGTTGAGGTAGGTCAACAAAGCAGTCATGTTACTTTAACTCATAATTTCTCTTCTAAAAAAGAAGAGGGTATTTATACTCATGAGCCTGAAGATTATAAGACTACTTATATCCCAGCAGCTACTACAGAGAAAGCTGGTGTAATGACCGCCCAAGATAAAGTTAATCTAGATGAGACATTACCCAATGCTATTGCTAAAGAGGTTCAGGACCGTAAAGATGCTATCGAAGCTTTGGACGGTAAAGCAGAAGCCGCTCTTGCTCAAGAAGTAGCTGATAGAAAAGCTGCAGATACTGATTTAGATACCAAGTTTACTAAAGCTGTAAATGATGAAGCAACTGCTCGTACTTCTGCTGATACTGCATTGGGTGCAAGGATTGATAAAGAGATTGCTGATAGGACTGCGGCAGATACTGCCCTTGATAATAAACTGCAGAATAACATTAACACTCTAGAAGCTAAGCATGATGCCTTTGTAGCAACTAAGGGTAAGGCTGATGGCTTTGCTCCATTGGATGGGAATGGGTTAGTACCTGCTAACCATTTGCCTTCATATGTAGATGATGTACTTGAAGTATATGCTACCTATGATGTAAGCTCCACTGGAGGTCTTACTAATGTTCAATTGTATACGGATGCAGGTCACCAAACTCCCGTAGTTGGAGAATCTGGTAAGATTTATATAAATGTTGCCGATGGTGAACCTCCATACCAATTCCGTTGGTCAGGTAATAAATTTGTAGATAGTAACACTTCATCTCTTATCATCGGTACTGTTGCTGGTACTGCTTTCGATGGGGCAAGAGGTAAAGAGTTAGAAACACAAATAGCTTCACTTAAAACTAACGGTGCATCTTATTTTGATAATAACACATATCAAGCTAGTACTGTAAGGTTAAACTTTAAGTGTTGGTTTGGAAGTAGTAATATCCAAGATCACTATTCTCAAATTGAGGCAGCTACTCCTGCTAAGGCAGGTGTTATGTCAGCGGCAGATAAAGTGAAACTTGATACTACTTTACCCAATCAGATTACTACCGAAACTACAAATCGAACAAATGCCGACAAGGCTATTAATGATTTGTTAGCAACTTTGCCTGACCACATGTTGGCTAGAGAGTTGAGTAATGCCGGTAATTTGATTAACCTTACTTCTACGACTTCCCAGTTAACTATTGGTTATTGGTGGGCAAAGAAAGGTTCAAATGGTCATTACTCAGTTGATGAGACTCAACATACTTTTAACATACCAGCAGCTACTTCAGCTAAAGCAGGTGTAATGACTGCAGCTGATAAGGCGAATTTAGATAGCACAGTAACAGGTTTGGCAAATGAAATCACTAATAGAACCAATGCTATCAATTCTCTTAGAACAGAATTGAAGACTTACATTGATACTGCTATTGGTGATACTGGTACTGATTTGACTGCCTTAGAAACTAAGGTAAATAATCATATTGCTAACAAGGCCAATCCTCATGAGGTTACTAAATCTCAAGTTGGATTGGGTAATGCTTCCAATACATCAGATGCAAATAAACCAGTATCTACTGCTCAGGCTACGGCAATTGCTGATGCTAAGTCGGCAGGTACTGCAGCTCAAACGGCAATCAATAACCATGCAGGTCTGAGAAATAATCCTCATGTAGTTACTAGAGCTCAGTTGGGATTGGCAACTACAGATAATGTAGTATTTGCTAAGACTACGGCTCCTTCCGGTTTCTTCAAGGAATCTTCAGATATTCGACTCAAATCTAATATTAAAGATTTGAATCATACTCTGGAACAGATTTGCCAGATACCAACTAAATCTTTTGAAATAGCTGGTAAAGAGGATGAAGGAACTATTGCTCAGAATCTGGAAACATTGGGATTTGGCAAATATGTGGATGAGACTCCAGTAGAGAAATCTACTGTACCTAATTCAGATGAATTCGAAACCTTAGAAATCAACGGAGAAGAATATGTACTTGTAAAACAAGTAAAATACCATAAGATGTCAACCCTGGCTATCAAAGGTATTAAACTTCTTTATGATGAGGTTAAGGCTTTGAAAGCTGAGATTCAAGAACTTAAAAATAAATAATTGTAATGGGAGAGATAGCAACCTGGAGTGCTGTCAAAACTAAAGTAGGCCTTGGTAAGACTGCAAATGACTGTCCTACCAAGGCTGAATTGTTAGCACTCTCCCCTACAGGAACAGGGGAAAATTATGTGGGGTTGGAACTATCCAATGCCGGTTCCTATGGAAATAACGAAACAGTAAAGTTAGAGGATATTCATAAGGTAACTTGGAAATATACTTTTACTCTTTGGACAGATACTTTGAATTTCTCGGCTTTAGGCGGAGAACCTACTAATGAGAAGCCTTGGTTTGGGGCTACTTCTACTAGAACTAAATATTTGGATGGTGTAGCTACTAGTACTGTAGAGAGTGTTGCATATAGTTATTCGGGCAAACCTTCTTGGGTAACTTGGGCAGACGGTACAGGTTGGAGAGCTACCGAGAATCTTGAGTTAACTGCCAGGTCTAAAACTGACGGTACTATCATACAACAGGGTTCAGGTAAAACCCATACTATCAAATGGTATCAGGAAGCAGCATCTCAGTCATGGACTTATGGTTGGAGTGTAACACCTACTTCCATGTCTTTTGGAGCAACTGGAGGTACAAAAACCTTTACCGTTGCTTCTTACAAGCAAGAATTGAGAAATGGGCATAATTATGGTAACCAAATTGCTTTAACTTATACTAGAGCCAACTCTGGTAGTGTATCTGGGAGTGGTACTTCTGTAACTATGGGTAATAATACTTCTACCAGTACACGAAGTGGTACGGTAACCTTAACCCAAGCTGAAACAGGGAAGAAGTTAACCCTATCTTGTTCTCAGTCGGCAGGTTATAGGACTTACAGTGAGATTACAGCAAGTGGAGGAAGTGTACCCGATATACCTGCAAGTGGAGGAAGTAGAAGTTCATTCTCAAGTATGCCATCATATTCTCAGACTTGGGGATGGAATGGTTCTACAACTGGAGGTGGCACAATTACAAGCGGTGCTAGCATTAGTTATGGTACCGCAGTTAGTGCAGGTTCTTTGGGTACTACGGTTAAATCTAGAACCCAGGTAGGAGCCCTTACTGGTACCTTATCACTAAATGGTAAAACCAAATCTGTAAGTGTACCAGTATACCAGGCAGCAAATGAAATTACTGGGTATACTTATGACTCTTGGAGTGTAAACTTAACTGCAAGTTCTTATACTATCGGTAATACTGGAGGTAGTGTAACTTTGTACCCAATGGCAAGTAGACTAAGGTATGCTAATTATACTTCTGGTTCAAATGTTCTCGATGGCTCCGATAAGGCTACTCCGAGTTTAAGTACCAATGGTACCTCAGGATTTAGTCTATCAGGTACTACACTTAGTGCTTCTGAGAATACCAGTACAAGTAGTAGGTCTATTAGAGTTACGGCTTCTTATGGAGGTGCTTCCGATTATGTGGATATCACTCAGGGCGGTGCAGGTGTATCTTATAATTATTATTTTAATTGGGGGAGTGCTCCTGGAAGTCAGACTTCTAAGTCTATTACTCATCCAGCTTTGGGAAAAACTGAAGAGGTTCCATTCATCTCTTATAAAAAGAAAGTGATAAATGGTACAGAAACCTCTGATATATATCCGGTAGGAGCAAGTCGAAATGTACCGAGTTGGACTATTGTTAATATAGTAGATAATGGGCTCTCAGTTAAAACTTATGAGAATACCGTTGAATCCTCAAGGTCTGCCACAGTAACAGTAACTCAATCAGAATCTGGTAAGAAGATAACACTTAATATTAACCAGAGTGCTGCAACTATAACCTATGATTATGTATTTAGTATATCATAGGTTATATACAACACCAGTATTTATTATATGAGAGACCCTAAAAACTTAATTATTAATTTCCTAAAACCAATAAAATTATGGGAGTAGAAGTAAAAGGTGCCGGTGAAGGAGTAGTGATTGCCGATAGAGGTAGTGATTGTTGTAATAATCATTCTGGTTGGGGTGCCGTCGGGGGTGCATTGGTAGGTGGTGGCTTTGGTGCTGCTGTGACCTCAAGAAGGGCCAACAGGAAATCAAGTGTCTCATCGAGAATACTGCAAAAGACCAGGAGATTGCCCGCCTTAATCGAGTAGTAGATGCTCAGAGAGACCAGAACATTATCAATCAAGTTGTGGCTGCCTTAAAAGGTACAACTATACCGGCTCAGTAATTTTTAATTTGCTGGGATGACTAAAAAGGAGTGCATCTATTTTAGGTGTACTCCTTTTTTCGTTTTAACACATTAATTAAGGAATTATGGAACAACAAGAACAACTCACCGAATTTAAGATACAACTAGCATTACCTGCCCCAAATATAGAGGTTGCTCAAGAAGTAGCAAACAAAGCTCAGGTACTCATTAATCAATTTGGACACTATCAATTCTTAAACCTGGTAGACTTCATGCAAAGGAATCTAGGTGCAGTTTCATTTGGTTTAAACTTAATAAATAAAAGATGATTATGGACGAAAGAACATTGATTTTCCAAAAGGTACAGAAAGGTGAAGTGATTTTCACATTAGAAAAAGACAGACGGTCTGGTTATCCTATTTTTGATACAGCAAGAATCGTAAAGGTAGGAGAAAGTAAACCCATGGCCTCTGGTGCTAAAGACGGCTTTGTTAACAGTGTAGAATTGGTAATCCAAGATTCGGTATCACAACTCACCATATACTTGCCATCACAATCCGATGAAGGTATTTATAATGGTGTATATTATACTACCGATGTAGTGAATATAATTAATGAGGTTACTATGCAGAAACATAATGCCTTGAATATACTTAACAATCGACCAAAGTTTGAGGCAATTGTTTCTGAATGCGATAACATTCTCAATTCAATTAACCAATCACCTTCTGCTCCAAGTAAACCTGCTCCAGGGTTTGAGGAGTTCCGTCAATACATGGACCAACGAATCTCCACTCAAGAGACTCTGTTACAGAGAATTGCTCAGGAGCTGGGATTGGATAAACCTAAACAACAGTAAGAATTATGCCAAGTAAGTCGGTTAATATTACACTATCGACTCCAATTGGTCCTCTAAAAATATACGTAGATAAACGAAAACAAGCTCGTGCAGAAAGGTTGATTGCTAAAACTCCAAGTATCTTAACTAATGGTTATGAGAAAGGTACAGAAAAGTTTGGTAATCAACTTCTTCGTATAGTAAGACGAAGTTTGAATACTGGTGTACCTCCAAGGGGTTCCGAAGTATCTTGGCCACCACATGCTCCTGGTATTATAAAGAAATATGGAGACCATACCCTGCTAAATCTTACTGGACAATATGCCAGGTCAGTTACCTTAGTAAAAGGTAAGAAAAGAACTTTCGTTGGTTTACCAATTGGAATCAAGAAGATTACTTATACTGGTAAGACTTCAAGAAAAACTTTGAATCAGATAGCTATCATGTTAGAGTATGGTAGTAGAGATGGTAATTTACCACCTCGTCCTCTCTGGGCTCCTGCATTTAAGGCTGCTGGTGGAAAAGCTGTCTTACAAAAGGAAATACGTAATGAAGTTAGAAAAGAAATAAGGAGGATTATATAATGGCAGTAGATTTTGAAATATCTTCACTATCAGGAACTGGTACTGCAACTATTAGGGTAAAGCCTAAGGCAGTAAACGAAGACATGAATAATATAAAAGAGCAGGTTCTCAAGGTAGTAGTTCAGGGTGTAGAAAGGGAAGTAACTCTGGTACAAAAGGCCGCTCCTAAAATAGTAGAGACCTGGGGAACTTATTTTAGTATCACTCCAGGAACTACTTCCCATACTTTCGATGGTACTAAAAGGGGTGAGACTCTAGAAATAGGTGTATACAGTTACCAACAGAAGTTTATCGATAATAAGCCTCAAGATGAATATCGTGCTGTAGATTGGAAAGTTGAAAGCTCCTCAGATTGGTTAGAGGTAACCCAAGAAATTGGAGAAGCTAATGCCGCAGGTAAGCTTACTATCAAAACTAAATCTACTAATCAAGAATATAACCCCAGTAACTATGACCCCTTGGAAAGAACTGCTATAGTTAAGATTATCTCACAGCAAGAACCTAACACTGAGATAGTTTTAAATATAACTCAATCTCCAGGTACTAGAACTACTAAGTATGGCTTTGAACCAACCCCGAATATACCATTCCCAAATTTTGGTCAAAATACTAGTACTGCTCAGATTAGTAATGTAAAGGGTTATCAGTACTACCTTATCAACGGTATTCAAGTTGCTAAATTTATAAAACAATTTAAGATAACCGATATAAGTAAGACAATAGAGGATCAATTCCTTGGAGGTATTGGTTTAAAACCAATACCCTTTAAAGTATGGCTTACCGATTATCCTTCAAATATTGCTACTCAATGGGTTAGTGAATTAAATTGTGTTGGTCATTTACAAACCATAACGAGTAGTTTTGGAGGTATTCAGGTAACTTATAATGGGTATATTAATGACAATGGCAATCAAAGTGTTCAATTAAATATTAGATTAGGATTTTAATGGTAAACTCAGAAGAAATAGTAGAAAGAACTTTTTATATCTCTCTACTTAGTACAATGTTGGAAATGGGTCTTACCTTAAACCCAGAAGACTTCTTACCTTTGTCTCAAGAAAACGAAAAAAGATTTCAAGAGGCAATCAAAGGTATGAAGAAGTTTATACCACTTTTTGGTATAGGGAATAATCAAGTAAAAGGCCCAAAGACTCTCCCAAGAATAACCATAGAACTACAGGGTTATTATGCTGGAGATATTGGTGTGAATAAATACATCATTGGTGATAAACTTGAGGATGGTAATTACCAAGCTTCAGAGTTTCCTTATGAAACTAAGGATATTACCATAGATGTACATCTGGTTTCTCAAACACAAGCAGATATGAGATTGCTACATACAATTTTATATACCGGCTTACCTGCTAGAGGATACGTGAGACCATACTTCAATGACTTAGAGGAATGGGAAAAGGGCAGGCTTGCTCCTACCGGAAACCTATTCATTGAGATTGGTAATTATTATGACCATCCAGATGTAGAGCATGGTATACTTGAGAAGGTATACACCTATGTATGTAAGGACGGTATTCTTCCAGAAAAAGCTTTGGGAGAAGGTACTCTTACACCTATCAAGGATATATCGGTTCTTATTGGATTGTTAGAACAAAACGAAAATGAGATGCTAGAGTTAAAAGTACCTAAGGTATAGGTACAATACTCTAGGGTATAAATTAAACGAGTAATTAACTTTAATCACAATAGAATTATGCCAACTTCACCTCATGTTGATTTTAAGTTTAAGAACAACAATGTTCTTCAAACTACTCCCATGTTAGGAGTTTCTTGTGTATTGGCTAGAACTACTAAGGGCCCATACGATGACCCTTCAGAAATCATCTCTACATTCTCTCAGTTCCAAAGAATCTATGGTTCTGAAATTGTACCCGATGGTTCTGTATCAAATATCGAAAAGGCTTTGCAAGGTGGTTCTAAGCTTCGTGTTATTCGAGTACTTGGCAAAGGAGCTACTCAAGGTACAGTAACTGCTTCTCCGGCTGCGGCAAGAAAAGCTAAAGATTCAGAAGATGGGATTTCAGTTGCTTCTGCTGTACCCGACTCGGCTAAACCCTCTGCTCTGATCACTTTCAAATCAGGTAGTATTACCTATAGTTTTGGATTAGTAACCAAGGGATATGGAGATCCCATTGGTAGTGCAGATACTTTCCAGGTTGGTTTTTATAAGCAAGCTAATACCTTGTATTATAAAATCTATTCGGCTAATGGGCAAGTACTTGAACAGGGTCCAGTAATAACCTACAAAACTGCCGATGGTAACAATAATACTTCGGTAGATTACCTTGCTCTTAGTGCATTTGCTAAGAACTCGGAATATATTAAGCCGGTAATTACTGCAGGTTCCTCTTTTGAAAACCTAATTAAGTGGCTTACCGATGATATCGACGGTACTAAGAATGCTATCACTATTACCGTGGGAGATGCTGCACCTTCCGAAACAGAGAAACTGTTTAATGGTACTATCGGTAGTGCAGGTTCCACTCCAACTGCCGAAGAATGGATTGCTTCACTGGACTTGGTAAGAGACTACACGGACTTCTACCAATTGTTTATTTCACATATCTCTCAACACTTGGAACAAGATTCAGAGGTACTCAAAGTATACAAGGCTGCTGCTGATATGGCAAAAGAACTGATGGAATGGGTACTGTATATCGAAGTTCCCAAACACTTAACCCATTATACTCAAGGTACTCAACCAAGAGACTATAAAGCTCAGGTTACTTGGGTACAGACTTGTCTTGGTACCGTGGGTAATTCCAAGTACATTGCCTACTTTGGAGGTGGCCTTAAGTACTACAATGAGAACGGCAATCTTCAAGATTCTGATGTAGTGGGTACCATTGCAGGTTTGGGAGATGCTTCTGCTACTCAATATGGTCCTTGGAAATCCTTTGCTGGTATGAACCGAGGAGTTATTGGAGATGCAGTTGGGCCCGTATGTCCAAATTATGGTTCTCCTTCTCGATATAATGAACTGAACACACTTGCTCAGAATTATATCAATGAGATGGTAATCAAAGATACTCCCGATGCAGGTAAACAAACCATGCTATGGCATTGTTTCTCTTCTCAGGTAAAACAGGATTCAGAAAGATTCCTTTCAATCGTAAGATTGAATTTGTATTTGAAGAAGTTCCTTCGTCCAGTACTTAACAAATACTTGGAAGAACCCAACGTTTGGGGAACTTGGAAAAGAATTTGGTTGGAAGTTAAACCTACATTAGATTCTTTGGTAGATGAAGATGCCATGACAGAATATACTTGGATGGGTGACCAGGATGCAACTTCTTGGGATGATCTTTCCGTAAATAACGAAGCAGATGCCCGTCAAGGTAAATATCGTGCTATCCTTAAGTATAAAGACGTAGTTCCTATGCAAGAGGTAACTATGGAGATTGTAATTGATGCTGCTTCTAAGTCGGTATCAGTTGTAGAAACAAGTAATAACCTATAAACATATAACGATGGGAGCAAAAGTAAAAAATCCACGGAAGAAATTCTTGTGGAGTATCATGTTCCCCAAACACCCTATCAATACTTATCTATTCCAAAGTTGTACTTTGCCTGATATTGAGATTGACCAGGTGGCTCATGGGGATGTCAATAGAGATGTTAAAACTGCTGGTAGGGTTACTATAGGTAATCTTATCGTAGAGAAACTTATGACTACTGCAGGTTCAGATACCTGGCTTCATGACTGGCTCTATTCTTGCCAAGACCATATAGTTGGTGGTGGCTTAGTACCAAGCCAATATTGGGAAACGGCTATTGTAAACGAACTTGCCGAAGATGGAGTTTCGGTTCTTAATACCCACGTCTTCGAAGAGGTATGGCCATGTAAGATTACCGGCTTAGACTTGGACAGAATGGCTTCAGAGAATACCATAGAGTCCATAGAGTTCTCGGTGGGTACTGCAGACAAATACTAATTCCTTAGTCTATTTTCACTAAGACTCGGTGGAGGGGTGGGATTCCTGTGATAGGAGCTCACCCCTTTCTTGTTGTTATACGGAGTACTATGAACATTTGTAAACATTAAATATATCAAAATTATGGAATTTAGAACATTTAGATTTACCGGACCCTCTGGTTTCGAATATGAAATTAGAGAACAGAATGGAGCTGATGAAGACATTCTCAGTAACCTTTCAGACATGAAAACTTTAATGAACCTTACCAAGTTCATTGCAGCAATCGTAATTAGAACTAATGCCACTCCTAACGGTAAGCTAACCGTTGATGATGCTCTCAATCTACCAGTCAATGACCGCTATGCAATTATTTTCAATTCTCGTATATTCTCACTGGGAGAGGAAGTAGAATTTGAATATGACTGGGGTAAAGAGAACGGTGGTAAAGTTACTTATGGCCAAGACCTTCATGAGTTCCTTTTCGATTATTCAGAAGTACCCACTGATAATAGGGTATTTGATGAAAAACCAGATGCCATCCCTTATTATCCAAAGGGTATTCAATTAACCGGTCATGAATACCTTCTTTCATCGGGCAAGAAAATCAAATTTGATTGTATGACTGGTAAGGGAGAACAAGAGTTCATGAAGTTACCCTTGGATAAACAAACTAAGAATACTCCCTTACTTTGTCGGAATCTTTACTTAGAAGTAGACGGTAATTGGGAGAAGGTAGAAAACTTTACTCCTTTTACTGCAAAGGATATGGCTGAGATGAGAAAGTATATAATCTCTATTGACCCTATCTTTAAGGGAGAGTCCCATATTACTAATCCCTTAACTGGAGAAGAAAGAACTTATCCTATAGTTTGGGCACCCAATTTTTTCTACCTGACGGAAGAGTAATGTTAGAGAGTGATTTTGTTTATATCACCAGAGCCGAGATAGCCTTAGACTATTTCGGCTTTTTACGTCTTCCGTATAGAATCAGGAAAATATTTAAGGAAATGGCCGAACAATATTATAAACAATTAAAGAAAAGAAAATAAATTATGAATACCAGTAGGAGTATAGTAGAGGTCGGTGTTGCCATGGTATTAAAAGACCGATTCTCTCAAGAGGCTGGCAAGATATCTGGGTCATTCAGAACTATGATGAATGACATGAATACCTGGAATAGAGGTATACAGATGTCAGCTTCTAATACAATGGACTTCGGAATGCAGCTCGTAGGGGGAATGGCAAGGGCCTATAAATACTCTGCGGGTGTTCAGAATGAAGTTTGGACTGCTTCGAAAATTGCCGGTGCTACCATTGCAGAACAAAGAGAGATGTTACAATTGGCAAAAGATGTCAATGAGATAACTCCTCTTACTGCTTCGGATGTTTCATCAGGACAAAGATACCTGGCTATGGCAGGTAATAAATTCGATGCTATTAAAGAAATGGTTGGGCCAGCATCTAAGCTGGCTTCAATCTTTACTATGCCAGTGGGACAGAAAGGTGGTGTAGCTGACTTGATGACTAATATCATGTCAATGTACCAAATCCCAATGGGAGAAGCCGCTAGAGTAACCGATGACTTATATACTGCAGTTACTAATGCAAATATATCTTTGACAGACTTAGCCCAGTCCATATCTTATGCAGGAGCAGATATGGCAACTGCTGGAGTAGATCTTCGGCAAACGGCTGCTGCCATCGGTGTATTGGGGGATATGGGTATACAGGGTTCTATGGCAGGTACCTCTCTGGCTAATATGATTCGTTACTTACAACTCTCTCTTGTTAATCAAAAAAAGAAAGGCTATAACGCTTTAGCAGACTTGGGCTTAAGTCCTGATGAGTTTTTCGATGCTCAGGGTAACCTTATAGATCTTTACACTATCTATCAGAAATTTGCCAAGGCGGCAGTAGACTTACCTTCACGGATAGAAACACCAACCTTCTTCAATATCTTTGGTGTTCGTGGTAATCGGGGCATGCTTCCAGTACTTAGAGATATTGCTTCTGGTAGAGATAAGATGGGTAAGATACTTGCAACCTATGACCAAAACATGGGGGTAGTAAATAGACTTAATGAAGAACGTCTTAAAACCGATGCGGGTGTCATTGACCAATTCGAATCAAGTCTAGAAAACTTAACCGTTACTGCAGGAGCTGCTTTGGGTAGAATATTTACCCCAATACTTAATATGGGTAATTCCATCATCAACGTAATAAATTCTATCTCTGAAACTTGGGCTGGTAGCTTTGCTCTTAGAGTAGGGGCTACAGCAGTAGTAGTTGGTACCATTGTTGCAGGGTTTAATACTGTAAGAGGTATTATAAGGTCGGTTGGATATTTACAAACTATTGCCACTGCTTCTACTGAGGGTATGTCTGCAGCAGCCATTAAGACGAACACCCAATTTGCTATTATGGAAGCTCATATGATAAGTATGGTAAATCTCATGAGGACCATGGTTCAATTACAGATGATGATGGGGGGAGTTAGTATGAACAAAGCTGGTAGATTTTATAATACCAAAACCGGTAGATATATTAAAACACCCAATCCAGGGATGTCTCCAGCCACTTCACTCATTGGAGGTGTAGTTGGAGGTACTGTAGCTAATCAAGCTGGTAAACAAGCTGCTAAGACTGTTGCTACTAAAAGTTTAGCTTCGGTAGGTGGTAGGTTATTAGGGTTAATTGGTGGACCCTGGGGATTAGCTATTACCGTAGGTTTACCTTTACTAATAGAAGTAGGTAGTAAACTTATTGATTCAGTAGATAGGAATACTAATGCCCAAGATAAAGAAGACCCATCTGCAATCAGAGCTCAGAATGAAGAAAGGTTCTTGAATGCAATGAGAGCAGCTATTAGAGATGGGTTAAAAGACGGTAAGATTAATATCAGTGTAGATGGTGAGATATTGGGGGATTACTCTTTGGGTTCTCAGCAAGATTATACTGGTGTAGCATTAGGATTATAAAATTAAAACACTATGGCTAGAGTATTAAATAAAGCAGCAGGTAAGGTCGTTGAAAAATATAATGACCTTACAAGGGATACCGCAGGAGTTCTTACGGGTCCCTTAAATAAACTATGGAGAGCTCGGATATTACTCAATCGAACTATTTCTACTCTTCCAAAGGATGATGCTCAAAAGGGTAAACTCTATGACCCAAATGGAGTAATTGGAGAAGCTCAAATATCATCTAAGAATCCAACCCTAAACAAACAGCTCCAGGCTAAATGGAGAATGGAATTACAATTTCCAAGATTAGAAGAAGGTGAAGGAGTAGACCCAGCAAAAGGGAATAAGAATACCACTAATTACAGAAACTTTGAGGCTAAAACTGATATCATATATCAGAATGAGGTAAGGATATATAATATGACTGTTAACCCTACTCAGTATATTACCTTACAGAATAGACCTCCAGAGTTGGACTTCAGGGGAGAAACCACATGGGCAACTATCAAATCCATGGGAAGGAATACTCCTATGTATCACTTTACTGGTGCTGAGGACATCATTCAATTCAATGTATCTTGGTACTGTAATGACCCAGAGAATCCAGAGGAGGTAATTAATAAGTGTAGGTTATTAGAGGCCTGGACTAAAGCTAACGGTTATCAATCGGCTCCGCCTATTGTTAAGATAGAATGGGGGGATTCGGGTATATTTGATAATCACTATTACATCCTTACTTCAGCAACCTATACTCTGAAGAACTTTCAGAATGGTTATAGGATAAGGGTACCTGGAAAGCCAGCTACCTTTGGTAATGGTAGGTTATTACCTGCAGCAGCAACTCAAGAATTGATTTTCAAGAGAGTAAGTGCATATAATCTATCCTATGGAGATTTTATAAATTCGGATTCACTTAAAAAGACGGGAGGTATTAAATATGATTGATATTAACCAATATCTGACGGGAGCTAGCCCTTATAATAATGCCTATGCTCTAAATTACGGAGATGGAGATTACTCTTTAGAAACTCCAGTAGTTTCTGTACCTTCATCCTCAAATGATATTCAACATACCATTAAGGATGGAGAGACTTTACAGAATATAGCCTATAAATACTATGGGGATTCAGGTAAATGGTATCTTATTGCAGAAGCTAATGGTATACTAAACCCTTTTAAAGAGGTAGAAAGTGGAACACTTATAAGAATCCCCGCTTATGGCAGCTAAACAAAAACCCATATTATATAACGGAATGGGCCAACCATACTTGGCTCTATTCGATTTTAGAGGTATGCCGATAATGAATCCCATTACTGGTATACCTCTTGGAGCTTATATTAGTACCTGGGATTATAGGTATGATGAAGAAAAAGAAAATCTTGCTACAATTACATTTGATACTGGAGATCCCGATACTGTGGACATAGAGGCTTTACAAGAAGGTAATGTGATATGCTTACAGTGGGGATACATATACCCAGACGGTCAATTTGTATCGGGTCCAATTAAAACTATCAAGGTCAGGGATTTTGAGGCAAAGTTTGATTCTACTGGTACCCATGTAACTATCAAGTGTATAGACTCTATTGGTGATTTAAGATATCAGCCACCATATAATTTCTCTGAAGCTTCAGAGAATAGTTTATCTTCCTATTTAGATGGTGGTTGTGATAATGGTGTAGGTGTAATCATAGAAATCTTTCAGTAATGGAACAACGAATAATAAGTAATAAAGTATATGAGTCACTACAGGTACCTACAGAGAATACTCGTACTACTACTGGAAAGGTGCTTTATGCTAATAGGTACAGTGGAGTAGCAGAAGTGGCTATGCCAGAAGATTTGAAGGCCCTAATCAATAGTGACTTCGGATTAGTTGGCAAGAATATCTTAGTTCAATTAGAACAAAAGATGAGAGGTTATACTAATGGCCCTTGGTATATAGATTCAAGAGATAATGTTATTTATATACATAATAGGAAATTTCATGAAGAACCAGTAACTGTTTATACTTATCAGGGAGAGAATGGGGAAGTACTTAGTGTTCAATTTTCTACTCAAAAAGTAACTAAGAGAGTTAAGGCTACACTATCTCCCGCTATTAATCCAGAGAGTAAAGATTTAGAAGTATTAAGTACTGGGATTGATGATACTGAAAAATTACCCGAGATAGTAGCTAATGAGAATAATGGGGTCTATTATAATAATTGGAAAACCTCAATAGGTAAATATGGAGCAGAGAATAATCCCCAAGATATACCTACTATCAGTCAGATGAGGTTAAATCATACCCTAAAGACTGACCCTAACTTAAGAGCTTCATTTGAAGCTAGGAAACAAGTAGATGACAAATGGAATCAAGATGTAGCAGAGTATTCTGCTTCTAATCCCGCCGAAGCTTATAGACAAGGTAAGGAAAAATTCCTTAATGAACTTAGTACAGATCAGGTAAGAAGTATCATAAATAAAACCATTCAAAGAGAAGAATTTCCGGCTGATAGGCGTGCAGCTTTAAATGCTGCCCTTAAGAATATAGTTAATGGTGAAACATTAGATAAAGATATATACAATATCCTCAAGAATGAAAGATACCTTTTCGAGGGTAAAGAACAAATGGAATACATGGTCATAGAAGACCTGGACCCAAGAGACTTTGACCCAGAGCATACTCCCAAGGGTGGAGCTACTGCTTGGGGATTAGAGGATGAAGAAAGTGTTTATCGAGGTATATCGGCTTTAAAGAAAGGCCCTTATACTATGGTGATCGATGACACCCCGGTTATCAAATATAAAAACCCATTAAATCAGAGTTTGGGTATTTATAGCGTTACAGTGAAAGTTCAACATTGGAAAAAAGCTAATGTTGAGATACCCCTGTACAAACTTTACCATAATCTATTCAGTAGATATGGGGGGATAGATAAGTGGGCTTGGGCAGCTAATGCTAATGCTAATGGTGGTTTAAAGTATACAGAGAGTAAACTGGTTTGTCAGATGCAAGTTGTTGGAAGACCCTTACTAGCCTCTTCTCAGGTATTAATATTAGAGAATGTTGGTAAACGATGGTCTGGTCCTTGGTATATAAAACAATGTACCCACTCTATGGATGCAGGCCAGGGATATGTAACTAATTTAGAGTTAGTAAAGAATTCGAGTAGGGCTGGTTCTACTACTTCTAAGACTGGACTGTCTACTCAAACGGTTGTAGCTAATGATGCTAAAGCTAATGCTGTAACCTCTAAGGGTAAAGATAAGAAAGCTTTAAGTAATATCAATGAATTAGATTTGAGTTGGACTTACAATGAGGTGGCCTATTTCATTGAATCTGGTATTATGGATAAGGAAGGAAACGTATTGGATGTTAAACGTAGGGATGAGATGGCTCGAAAGAAGGCTTACTATACTGAAGTATTAGCTAAGACTCCAATCGAGAAAGCAGAAGGTATAGCTGTAAGCTCTGGTAGTTTAACTACTTCTTCAGGTAAGGTAATACCCGGAAAGATAACCATCAAAGATATTCAAGTACCCGATGATTATTGGGTTAAATTCGATTATATGGAAGTAGCCATAAAGAGATTCAAAGAATATATCAAGAATAAGGAAGCGAGGTAATTATGGGCTATGAAACTGCAAAGATAATAACAGAAGAAGGATTAGAGGGTCTTGGAAGATACTACTCTATATACCGAGGTATAGTTGTTGATAATAATGATACCGAAAAGAAGATGAATAGGGTAAAAGTATGTATACCAGAAGTAATGGGAGGTACCTTTGCTTGGGCTTTACCGAAAGGCCAACATGGTTCAATAAGTAGTGGGTTTAAGTTCTTAGCCCCTAAGGTAGGAGATATAGTATTCATTACTTTTGAATTTGGTGACCCTACTAAACCATTATGGGAATACCATGGTTGGGGTATGAATCAAGTACCCCAACCCTTAGACGGTCCAAATAAAATGGGGATAGTTACTCCTGAAGGTAACCTCATTATAATAGACGATGATAATGGGAAACTAAATCTCTACTTTAATGGGGACGTATCGGTTTATTCTGAATCTAACGTAATAGTATCAGCTAATAAAGATATCAATATATCCTCAGGTGATACCATTATATTAAATACTGGAGAAAATCATGGGTTAATCAATATTGCCCAACTAACCGAAAAACTAAATCAAACTATTCAAGAACTAGAACAACTTCGTAGTATGTTCAACTCTCATGTACACTCAGGTGTAACTACTGGGCCAGGTTCTTCTGGCCCAACTTTAACTCAAATAACTAAACCTTTCTCACAATTCGTTGTAGACGATTATGAGGATAAAACCTGCATACACTAATGGAAAAGAATTACTTTACAGACTTAGTTGGTATAGGTGTAACTTATCCTATCCAACTTACAACTAATGAAAATGGGGAAAGAGGTTGGTACCCAGTAAACGGGGATTTTAAACTTATCAGGGATAATATAAGTTCTATATTGTATTATATGATAGGTCAGAGATTTCGACAGGAAAACTTTGGTAGTAAACTATGGCAATGTATTGAGGAACCAAACTCACAAGCCCTAAGTTTTATAATTAAAGAGTTTTTAAAACAAGCCATAGGTGCATGGGAACAGAGAATAACCTTCCAAAATATCACAGTTACTAGAGTTGATGCAAAAATACACATAGAAGTAGCTTATGTAATAAATGGAACAAATTCTAGTCAGTACCTCGATATCACCTATGATAGGTCAGATAATTCATTAAATACACAATAATATGGGAATCACAAATAAATGGCTTAATCCATACCAGAGGTCTTATCAACAGATTAAGGCCAAGCTGGTTGAATCCCTTATGGGGCTTAAAGACCCTCAGGGTCAGAAACTCATAACGGATTATTCGGAGGGGAATATCTTAATTATCATCCTCTCATTGTTTGCGGCAATTGCCGAAGTACTTCACTATTATGTAGATAATATGGCAAGGGAAACCTTCCTATCTACTGCAAGAAGGTATGATTCGGTAGTTAAACATGGAGCTTTGGTAGATTACCATGCTCGAGCAGCAATTGCTGCTACAGTAGATGTAATCTTATCTCGAAGCATTACTGGTAACTCTATTGGAGCTAAATTAACCATACCTCAAGGAACTCTATTTACAGATTCCAGTGGTAATTCTTGGTTATCTGCTAGGGATGTAACTTGGTATTCGAATGTAACAACATGTAAAGTACCTATAATTCAACATGAGAAGTATACTGCAAGTGCTCTTAATAATATGCTAATACCTACTGGAGACAGGGTAATAATTCACCTCGGTACCTTGCCAAATGGTAAGTACTATGAACAAGGCTCTATGTCTTTACAGATAGGTGGAGAAACTTGGGTATTGATAGATACCTTTGCAAAATCAAAGCCAACGGATAAACACTTTATGGTTTCAGTAGATGAAGCTCTTAACCCTTACATAATGTTTGGGGATGGAACCTTCGGTAAGAAACCTGCAGCAGGTGCAAAAATAACCAATGTAGTATTCTACTTAACTAATGGTACTCAAGGTAATGTAAAGAGTAATACCATTACTTCTGTACCCTCAATAATCTCTTCTTCAATTACTGATGCTACAGTAAGTAATGCTTATGATGCTGGAGGTGGTTCAAACTATGAGAACTTTATAATGCTTAAGGAACATATACCTTTGAGTGTAAAGACTTTGGGAGTAGCAATTACCAAAGAGGATTTCGAAAGTTTGGCTATGTTGGTTGATGGGGTAAACAAAGCTAAAGCCGATTATGAATGCGGTAGAAAGCTTACCGTATATATTAGCCCAGATGGTGGAGCAGTTGCTTCTTCTGAATTAATTAATAGGGTATATAATTTATTATCCCAAAGGGCTCCTATGACTACTTGGTTAAAGGTTAAATCTGCAGGCAAGGTTCAGATTATTCTAGAGATGGAAGTTACTGGTAAGAAGTCTTATAAGACTGCAGAGATACAAACTCAAATTCTTACAGCATTATACAATGCCTATTCTCCAGAGCAAGCTCAGATAGGTGGAAGCGTAAGGTTATCAGATATCTATGCCTTAATAGATAACTTATCAACAGTAGATTACCTTCACCTTACTAAATTCTATATTAAACCTTGGCCTACTACCATCTATAGTAATAAAGAATTAAACCTGGGCCAGTTTAAATTAAACAAGGCAAAGGGTTCTATGACCTACTACATAACCTTCAATTCCTCAACTACCTTTACAGTACGTTCGGTATCAAATGGTTATGTAACTACTGGCTCAGTTGGTAGCTCTATCCAGATTATAGATAAGGCTAATGGTTTTGACTTCTCTTTGGATATTCAGAACAATAATTATCAGTCTGGTTACAGATATTCTATTACGGTATCAGAACCTAACCATGACTATGAAGACCCCGGTTTTAATTTACCAGTATTCGAAAATGCTTCACAATTGACTTTAACCGTAAAAGAAATTGTATAATGATAAACCTCAAAAATCTAATCGACTTTTTGCCATTCGAGTATAAAGCTCAAGATACATATAAGGTAAATGGCAAAGGCATCTTAGAGAGGTTTCTAGAAATTTGTGGAGAGCATTTTGAAGATTACATTACAAAGGATATTGAGAATATCTTGGACATTATCGATATAGATAAGGCTCCGGATATGTATCTCAATTTCCTTTGGCAATTCCTCGGAGAAATGCCCTTTGCTTATGGGAACACTATAGATGCACAGAAATGGGCAGAGTACTTTAATGGGTTCTACTCCGATGATAAACTCCAAGAGTTATCTAAGCTTTGGATAATACCAAAGGAGGGACCCTTTACTTTAACCAGTACTCAAGTAAGAAACATCCTGAAGTATTCGATATCTCTTTTTAAAATAAGAGGTACCTCTGAGTTCTTCGAAATAATGATGAGGCTGTATGGGTTAACCTGCGTAGTAACTGACCCTGCAAAGGCTGATAGTTATGATGGTTGGGTAAAAGGTAATCCGCACTTTGACCAGTATTACCATTATGACGATAAGTATACCTATGATAATACTTTCGATTGTTCTCAATGTATACCGGTAACCTTTAGACTTACCGGTCATGGATATACTTCGAACTCGGTAGCTTTCAGAAAATTTAGAGAAGCCGTAGAGGCTTTCTTTAAAAGATTCATACCCTATCATGTATCTTTCGATATTCAATATGGGTTTACCGTAAATGATGAGTATACAATTAAAGCTGAGTTAGTAAATCCAGACCAACCCAATCTTATTACTTCAGAGGTATATGAAGTACCGGTAAAGGTAACTGTAACTTCAGATTGGATAAATGCCGACCTAAGATATCAGATATCCAGTGATAATATAAATTGGGGTTACACTAAACACGAAAGTGGTTCCATTTTTAATATACCCAGAGCAGGTACTTATTATTTTAGAAGTGTGGGAGACCCTACTAAGGTAACTCAAATCACGGTTAATCAAGAATCTTATAATCGAGTATATTCTATTACTTGTGACCCTATTACTAGAAAGATAACTCCTACTAACCTAAAAGTAAGTACAGTAGTAAGGGCAAACGTATTCTATAAGGGTACCGTGAAAACCCGTAATGTACGATTATCCGGTACTGATATGGTGAAAGTCTCTGGCTCAACTTGGGAATTTTCAGAGCCTGGTACCTACATCTTTGAGATTGTAGAGTTCCCAGTAAAGCAAACTTCCTTTGTTGTAACTCGAGAAGAGATTACATATAAGGTAAGATGTACACCTTCTGAATTTAGAGTTGGGAATAAGCAAAGTATCAAGGATGCTATTACCACTCTTACCATCGAATCGAATTACCCAGAATCATTTACTGGTGAACTATATTGTAGGCTAATTGGTGATACTAAGTTGTTTAAGAACGGTGATAAGTTTACTGCTAATGGTTATGGTACTTATAAGTTTAAATGTACACTGGATAAAAGGGAAACCGATGAAGGTGTAGGTATATTCGAAGTAGTATCTGGTAAGACTGCAGTATATCGAATTACTGTTAGCCCACCAACAGTCACATTATTCAAGGGCTCTGCAAAAGCTACAGTAAAGATACAACGTATTTCTGGTAATGGGGATGATTACAGAGTAAGGGTAATTGAAACTGGGGAAACCTTTAATGCTCAGAATGGTTATGTATATACTGCAAATAGGGCAGGGACTTATACCTTCCAGTCTGTAGCTTACCCTACTGCTAAGACTACTTTGGTAGTTAATAATTCTTCAGTAGTATATCAGAATAAATTAAAGATAGTACCTTCGGATGCTACAGACAGTCATTGGAAAGAACCCAACTGGGCATTACCAGAAGATCAGATAGATGATACTTATGCAGTATACCAATTACTGGATGAGAAGTCTGCTTGTAAGTTCCATCTTGAGGAAATGAAAAATGAGGTCAATGTAAGTGGTACTGCTACTTGTGATGAGAATGGGGAAACCTATAACCTTGATAAAGAGATTACTCTTACCAAGGCTGGGACTTATACCTTTGTAGCGGATGATGGTTCTTCTTTAAGATGCCAAGTAATATTGGAAGATTATCCTACAATCATCGAGATTTCTTGTACTCCCCCTTATGCAGAATTAAAGGGGAATGTTAAACAGGTATCTACTTTAATCAAGTGTACTTCTAATAAACCTGACTTCGATAGTCGAATAAGGGAAGTTGGTAAAGTAACTACTTATGACGCAGGTGGTGCTGGTTATGAATTTGTAACTGCACAAGCTGGAGAGTATATATTCGAATCAGTGGTAGATACTTCGAAGAGAACTAAGTTCACCGTAGTAGATGCAGACCTTTTAAGTGTTAGTCCTCAAAAGTTAGAATGGGAACATGATGACCTCTCAGAGAAAACATTTACCATTACAACTTACAGTAATCAATCTTGGCAAATAGTAGAACAATGATAAATTCAACAATCGATAATAGAACAATGATAAATTCAACAATCGATAGGGTAACAGAGACCACAGCTCAGTCTTTATTCAAGACATTCACTGCTGTGGGGATATTGGGAGAGTGTACACAAATCTTGTATGATTTGAGATGGATGATAATTCTTGCAATAATTCTAATCCTATCAGATTTATGGTTTGGGTTATCGGCAAGTAGGTTACAGAAAATCGAAATTCGAAAATCTAGAGCTGGAAGAAGAACTCTAAACAAAATAGTAGATTATATCTGTTATGTTCTACTTGGTGCTGTACTTGGTAAAGCTATTGGGGAACCCTATGGGATGAACCCAATAGTGGTATCAATAACGGCTATGGTAATATGCTACTGTTTCGAAATAGATAGTATATATGGACACATCTGTGAAATACATGGTATTAAGAAACGGTACAGTATATGGAGAATACTCTTTAAATTGTTAACCCTCAAGTTCAAGGATGTAGGTGAAGCATTTAAGGATATGTCAGAACAAAAGAATCAATTTAAAAATACTAAGGACAATGAAGACGTACTTTAAGTATGAAGGTATTATTAAATCAAAGGAAGCAGCAGAGGCAATTGCTGCTCCTTCTGGTTTAGGACCATTCTGTGGATTTGGCTCAGCTACCATAAATGGTAACAAGTTAGTGGTATCTCCTCAGGGAGTTGCTGGAAGTAAGTATGCCAATGTAATCAAGGATAGGATTATGGCAAGGTATATGGCAAAGGCTTCAGAAGATGGAGAATTGCCAGATGTAAACTTTGGGTGTATTTCAAGGGATGGGTATGTATTTATATCTGATGAACAAACCATTACCATTGAGAATATCCAAGGTACCCAAGGTTCAACAGAAGAAGTATTACTCTTTGCAGTACACACTACTATCTCCGAACCTGTAGATAACCCCGTAGACTTCGTAGCTTATTGGAATGAATCTTCCGAAAGCTTTTACACATTGTTCAAAAAGTCTCTGGATATTTATTATCCGATTGCCGAAGAAAATCGTACACCGGATATCATTAATAATGATATATATTCCAATTATGATATGACCTATAGCAATCTTCTAGAGATGGTAGAGAGTGCTTGCCCCTATTACTCTAATAATAAAACTTCCGTTGTTCTTATCGGAGTATATGGTAAGGGTACTGATGCAATGACTAAACGAAATGAGAACTTTGCTATCGTACCCTATCAGGGTAAGTTCCAAGAAATCCCTTATACTACTGCTGCCCAGAGTATGATGAAGGAATCAGTGAAAAGATTAGAACAAGTAAATTCAGGATTCCCGGTAATAGATGAATCGGGTACTAAGTTAAATATCAAGCAATACATTGATAGTCAAATTGAGGCTATCAGAAAAGAATTCTCTGAATCTCTGAGTACTGCTAACTTACCAATAGGTTCTATCATCCTTTGGGAAACCGATGTAATACCAGACGGTTGGGCAGAATATACTAAGGCAGCTGGTAGAATCATTATAGGTTACCAAGCTGGAGGAGTTCAGATTGGAGATGAAGTAATGCTACAGAATGTCGGAGATTACTATACACCCACTAAGGGTAACTTCTTAATCTCAATTAAAGGTGATGACCTTCCTAAGCATAGGCATGCTCTTGGTGTATCTAAAGGTAAACAAGATAATGCCAATAACTGGGAGAACGTTCGTCCTCAATCTTTCTTTAATAGGGAGACGGGATTGAATGGAGATTTCGGTAGAGGAACTCCTACCAAGGGTATTCAAGAGGGTGCTATCGTAGTAAGCTGGAACCTATTAGGGGAATCTTTCTTACAAGAAACTTCGGTAGAAACTTTGGATATTGAAAAATTGCCACCGACTATTACATTACGATATATCCAAAAGATATCATCATAAAGTTGTTATTAGTTATTTAGTAGTATTAAAACTCATGTGTATTATTTGTATTGTTTAAGAGTAAACCTTTGTTTACAAACTGTGTTTGCATAGTTAAAATCAATTAGGGAGGGGCGTTGGGAAACGCCCCTTTTCTTTTGTGTTAATACTTAAGTTCTTCTTTAGCTCGGTCTTCCCAATATTGTATATCTTGTCTAAGTTCCGAGATGTATCTCATAGACTCATTAGTCTTAGGCATTTCGAAAAATTCGATAAGCATTATATTAGTTATTCGAGTACTATTTTCAAGCCTTTCCTTGATAAAAGGGGGAGGAGTAATTAATACCTCAAACAAAAGATAGGCATCTGGAGAAAGCTTATCTTTCATATAAGTATACATCATATCAAGCATTTCCGATTTAGCTTTCTCTTCTTCGGTATCATCCTCTAATTCTTTATCATTATCGAATAAGTCATCGAGTTTAAAGAGGCTTTGATTATACTCTGCCTGTTCTCCGTATGCAGAACGAAGCAATTTATTTTTGAATGTACTAAGTGATGCAAGAATTCTTGCTTTAAGATGTTCTTCAGTACATTCACCATAGTATTTGTTGAAAACAAATAACATCTTATCCCAGAAATAAGATTGGATAATATCCGGTGTAAGATTAAACCGTTTATAATCAATCTGTCTGGTAAGGTTTCTAATTACTGGCTTACAAACTTTATAAAGTCTGTTGAAAGTAGCTTCATCATATTCTTGCATAGGTTTTAATCGATGAAGCTCTGAACCGTTATTTCCTTTACTTTTTCCCATGTTTTTAAATATTCGTTATGCAAATATAAGTATTTTTTCTTATATAAAATAATAATATTAAATATTCGGGAGCTTAAGGTAGTGGATTAGTAGTTTCTAGATAGATGTCAACATACTTAGAACTATCTCGGTACTATCAAAATCTATTAGTTTATATAATATTGCAATATAGATATGAAGAAATTTAAAGACAACATCAAGTTCAGTTTTTCTCCTGAGTTTCAGTTCGAGATACTCAGGTTTGTTTTAAAAGATAAGGAAGGAGGATTAGTACTCAAAAGGATTAAATCCAATTACCTGGTTCTCATAGAACACTCCCTTATCTTCGAGGGTATATCAAAATATTTTAAGAAGCAAGGCAGAATGCCCTCCGAGAATATCTTAAAGGAAGTATTAAAAGAGTTACTAGAATCTAAAACCTATGTGGATTTGGTAACTAAAGATGATATACCCAATATTAATAAACTAATAAGTAATCTCTATCATATACCCCTATCGGATTCTGATTATATAAAAGAAAAGATATATCAGTTCTCTACTTATGTTGAGATGAAGAACTTAAATGATTCCTTCGATTTGGATAATTTCGAACAATATGAAGAATATTCAAGGAAGATTGAAAAGGTACTTCAGAAAAGTAAACCTAAGAAAGAGGATGAACCCTTATATATGATTCGGGATATTACTGAGAGACAGTTTAGAAGACAATCAGAACCTTCAGTTATACCTTGCCCATTTAGGCAGTTGAATGAACTAACTAATGCAGGAGGTTATCCAGAGCATTCTGTTAATGTGATACTAGATAAACCCAAGGCAAAGAAAACCTTCTTTATGGTAAACCTTGCAAGAGGTTATCTCAGAATGAAGAAGTCAATATTATATATTGATACGGAAAATGGTCAAGAACAGATCATGGACCGTTTCATTCAATCCAGTATTAATAAAACCAAGAAGGAATTATACTCGGGTAAATATGATAAACTTGAGGCAAAGCATTTAAGGAAACTTGCAAGGTTTGGAGTTGAATTAGTGGTTGAGCGTGTACCAGCAATGATTACTAATACCACTTATATAAGAGAAAAGATAATTCAGCTTCGTAATCAAGGGATTGATATTAAAGTTCTTATGGTTGACTACGCTGGTAAGCTTGCATCAATAGCGGGTGATAGAGAAGATTTCGAAAGGATATCTAATGTATACGTAGACCTTCAGAATCTGGCAGAGGAATTACATTTAGACATTATATGGACTGCCCATCACATTACTCGTGAAGGTAAAAAGCATAGGCTTACTAGATACGATGAGAATGATATCTCTGGTTCAATTGCCATTGTTCGTAATGCCCAAGTTATCATGGGTCTTAACTCTACTGAGCAAGAAGAAAAAGATAATATTCTTCGAGCTGAGATAATAGTACAAAGGGATGGTCTTCCTTCCGGTAGAGCATTATTCAAATGCGATGTCGAAAGGCAAAGATGTACGGAATTTACAAGGGAACAACGTAAACAATATGATGAAGTGTATTCTGGAGTATTAGATTCTATGATGAAGAGTTCTAAAGATAATCCCTCTGCAAATAAAGAAAAGTATGAGAAGAAATCAGGTGATATCTAAAAGAAAGTTAATCTCTAATATAGTAGGGTGGCCAGATTATTATATTTCTAAGAGAAATAGGTTATATAGATACTACCCTAAAAGAAAAGTATGGATGTTATTAAAAGGTACCCTCAATCGGGGTAGGATATATCATATATTAAGAGATAGTAATAAACATAAAAGGATTCAGGCTTCTAGATTAGTAGCCTTAGCTTGGGTACCTAACCCAGAGAGTAAACCATTTGTATGTCATAAAGATAATAACCCTTGCAATAATATACATACTAATCTTTATTGGGGTACACAGAAAGAAAATATACAACAGTGTATCAGGGATAATAGATTTAGACCTCAAGGTAAAGTACCCATATCTAGAAAGGATATACTTAATCTTAATAAAGATTATTTAAACGGTGTTACTATAAAGGAGCTAAAACAGAAATACAATATAACCCATATTCATAGATACGTTAAAGAAACTAAAAAGAGATATAGATTAGGACATGATAGGGTACGAGAGTTAATTAGGGATAAAGCCAAGGGTTATTCCAATAAAGAATTGGGAGAAAAGTATAAGCTAAGTAAAGCTAGTATTAGTCACTACTTAAATAGAAGTTTATGAAAATAACAAATCAGTTTAAGTCTAAGCTCAAAACTTATTTCATTAAAAGACTTGGAGCTTTTGAATATCGACATGGCTGGATGCGTATACCAACTTGCCCCTATTGTGGGAGAGAACATAAGTTGGGAGTTAACCTTTCTATGTATAGAACTAACTGTTTTAGATGTAATGCCCATCCTTCTCCTGCTCAACTAATAATGGACATAGAAGGATTTACTGAGTACCATGAACTAATTAATTTTTTGAACAATGGACAATTTGATGAACTACAGTTTAAGGAAGAGAAAATCGAACTTGCCGAAAGTAAGCCCGTATATCTCCCAGATGGATTTAGAAATATTTCGCTCGGAGATAGCCAACTTGCAAAAAGCATTCGGGGATATATCAAGAAACGCGGATTTAGCCTCGAGAAGTTTTCAAGATGTGGTATCGGATATGGAACAATGGGTACGACATATGGGTACCTTATCATCCCGTTTTATTATCGAGGACAACTTAGGTATTACAATGCTCGAAATGTTATCGGCAAAGGGCCCAGATATAATAACCCAGACAAAGACATCACCGGTTTGGGAAAACAGTTTATCATCTTTAATCATGACGCATTGGAGATGTACAGGTCGGTATTCATTTGCGAAGGAGCACTTAATGCTCTCACAATGGGGGATAGAGGAATTGCCACAATGGGCAAAGTTGTATCTAAATATCAACTAAACGAATTAATAAAAGCACCTTGTCAACGGTATATAATTCTATTAGATTTTGATGCTCAAAAGTATGCTATAGAATTGGCATTGAAACTTATACAATACAAGAAAGTGAAGTTAGTTCTTTTTGAGGATAATAGGGATGTAAACGATTTAGGTAGGAAAGCCGTTCTTAAAAAAGTTTATGAAACTAGATATGTTACCTATCAGGGATTAATTAAACTTAAAAACTCATTATGATGGAAGATAATGTACCAGGTTTTATAGGTTATTGAGTTTAGGTAATAGTAGGATATACATTAGTAAAAGGTTAAAGGTGTCACGTAAAACACTCTATAACTTTATTCATAGAATTCAAATCAGAAACTCTTTGGAGTAAGGATTTCCTATTATATTATAAAATAATATATTTATGCGTGAACCATCTATCCATATAACTAAGTCTCAATTTGAGGAAATATTAAATACCCTAGAGGTAGATAATTTCCCAGTTGAGGCTTTTTTTGTTATTGCTCGAAAGGAGGCAATAAATCATAGAGCAGTCTTAGTTTCTAATAATAAGAATACTAAGCGAGTTAATAACATTTTACTAGCATCTAAGGGGGATGCTGCCCTTGTTGCTGATATTTTATATGCCACCCGTATAAAGTTAAAGCATAGGGGAGTTCGTAAAATAAACGAAAGTAATACAAGGGAATGGGCAAATTGTAAAAAGCTTGCCGAGATATGTAATACCTTCTGTGAGGATTTTAAATTTGATACTCGAGAAGGTTTTATTAAATATATTGAGACTGGGTTAAAGAGGATGACCGACTATCGGAATGTTATGCAAAGGTTAATATCTATGCAGGATAACATTACTAATCAAGTAGATGCCGAGATAGAATTGCAATATTCAGATTCAAAGCTTACTAAAGAGATACATGATTATTTCATAGGTAAGATTGCTAAGGCAACTGGTATTTATGAATCTTATGAAAACAAACCAGAGAAGTATGTACACTTTGCAAAGGTAGGAGAATTCCTAAAAGAAGAGGGTTGGGATTATAAGACATTCATTGATGCTCAGTTTGAATCTCTTGCATGGTGTAATGGATTACCAGATATTGCACAAATGTATACGGATAAAGCAATTGAAAGATACAATAAGTATTTATATAAATATAAGAATAAACAACTACTTGAAGGTGAACCAGAAGTTGAAGGTTCCCTTTGGGATAAAATAAGAAAATGATATGAAAGGTTTACAATTTTTCGGAAACAGAGTAGAGGATGCAGCTAATGCTTTTATAGATGTCCTCAAGTATTCAGACCAATCCGTGGATTATCCAGATTTTAAGGATATCGAACCATGGCCTGATGAGATAATTAATATGTTCTATGTGATTTGGAAGAATGCCAAGTTCTCAGAACTAAGTGCCATCATTATGTATACCCAACAGTCTTCTAGATTTGAAGAAATATCAGAATTGATGTTGGGTATTGGTTTGGTAGAAATGAGACACCTTGATAAGATATCGGACTTTTTACAAAAGGCAGATCCCTATGAGGATTACTCTACCATGAATATTAATCCTACAATTGAGATTGGTTCTACTTGGGAACAAGCTTTAAAGATTGCTTTGAATTCCGAGATAGAAACTATTGGTCACTACAAGAAAATCCAAAGATCAATTGGTCAATACGAGGAACGTCCAGATTACGATGACGTGAATTATTTCCTTGAGAAATTGATTGCGGATGAGGAGCATCATATTAAACTTCTCAAGGAAGCAATGGGTATGGATAAATCTACTAAGGGTGTAACGGTAATTATCAAATGAGTAAGATAATTATTCAGAATGGGAATATGTGCGAACTTGACTTACCTCTTAAGTTCGCACAGAAACTTTATAATGAGTTTGCCATTCGACATCCGAATGCTTTCTACTTACGTACAAGGCAAAGAGGTATGCAGAATTGGGACGGTAAGATTCATTACATTACCAAGACTGGGCAATTTAAAATAGGTTTACTTCCTAAGGTATACGATATGTGTATTGAAATGGGGATTAAACCTAAAGTTGTAGATATGAGACAACCCTTACCTAAAGTCAGTAAAGTAGTTACGAATATAGGTAAATATAAATTAAGACCCGAGCAAGAGAAAGCAGTTAAGTCTGTGATTAATAATCGAGTAGGTGATACACCTTTCCATATTGGTGTATTAGATTACACGGTTAATGCCGGTAAAACTCTTATCATGTCGTCTTTATATTTAACCTATAAGAAGCAGTTAAAGACTTTGCTAATAACTAATGACTCGGATTGGTTAAATCAAGCTAGAGAAGAATTTAAGCAATATCTTCCGGGAGAAGATATCACTTTTGTTCAAGGCAAGGTTTTAAACTGGAGTAACTTTACTATAGGTATGGTTCAATCCATCTCAAGGAATATGAGGTTCTATCAAAAGGAATTATCTCAAATAGATATGGTACTTGTGGATGAGGCTGACCAGGGAGGTAGTAAGCAATATCAGAATGTAATCACCCGACTGTTTAATACCAGAATTCGTATAGGGTTATCTGGTACCATTTATATGAGTAAACTTGCTAAGGATAAGGTCAAGAACATGAACCTAGAATGTTTCTTTGGTAAAGTGATTGCTGAGTTTAAACTTAAGGATTCCATCAAGAAGGGTTACTCAACTAAAACTATCGTAAAGATGGTACCCGGTAAACCTTGGTATGGTAATTGGGAATCTGATTGTATATCCTATAAGGAGATATATGATGATTCTATTACCGAAAATAATACCGCGTGGACCATGGCTTATAATCGATTACGATGGAATATTAATCAAGGTAGATATCCTGCTCTTGTAGTATGCAAGCATATTGCACATTGTGAAAATCTATATAAGTTCTTTAAAAAGAAACTGGGCGATGCCTATAATATTGCCTACGTGCATGTTAATACTCCCTCTAAGTTAAGACAACAAATAATGAGGGATTTTAGGGAAGGCAAAATAGATATCCTGGTATCAACTACAATCATTGCTCGAGGTAAAAACTTTCCTAAGCTTAGGTATTTACTTAATGCAGCAAGCATGGATAGTCAGGAAAAATCTATTCAGTTTCTTGGTCGTTTGGTAAGAACCGATAAATCGAAAAAGAAAGTATACCTGGATGACCTTCATTATCCTGGCCATTATTTAGATAGGCATGGTAAGCATAGGAAGCAATATTATCAGAGACAAGGATTGAAAGTAATATTGTTAGATAAGCTATGGAAGAAATATCCTAACCATAGCCTTATTAAGAGTTAACTAGAAGTACTATGAGTATTTACTTTTTCTCCGTAGGAGGAAAAGAAGATTACAATTAATAAGCATATAGGCATTATGAATAATGATAAACTAATATGTATCAGAGATGAAGATGATACTAAACTAACTACTCTATTATCAGATGGTTGGAAGATAATCCAAATCTCTGCATCAGGTATTTATTGCTGGGTACTCTTAAGGAAAACCCAATAACACTAAAAAGAAAATCAAAGGCTTTCAGTGATGGAGAAATATATTTTAATTACAGCGGTGGTTATTATGATAATAATACTCGCTTTAGACTTCATATTTTCTAAGGATGGCTATCAATGCCATTCATGTAAGAAACGTTTTCATAAAGAGGATTTAGAAATCAAGGGATGGCATTTAAAAGAATGGGTCTGTCCCAATTGTAAACACCTTAATTACACTTATGATGAAGAAGATTAAAGAATGGTTTAAGTCGTTTAAGTCTCTTGTTGTGGGAGAGGTACATAATCCTAAACATGTATTCAACTGTAGAGATTTGATATGGGTATCAAACTTGGAAACTTCTCAAAATACCCCCGAATGTTTTACTCATTTCTTTTGTTTGTACTGGAGTAATGGTATGGTAGTCAAATTATGTCAAGAGAGCCATGATAGAAATTCATACCAAGAATTATATAAACTTAGGGAACTATTTATAAATAACATCGGTTATTCCTATGTTCCCATAGAAGATAACAGTGAAATATACATTTTATAAACGTAAAAAAGATATATAATGGCTAAGAAAAAGAAACAACTTCCTGACTTATCGAAGCAAGATATTCTTACTCCCATAGATGTAAGTACTCTGGGAACTAATGGAGACCCTTGCTTTGGTATTGGGTATGATTTATCAACTAAGGAATGTAAACTATGCGGAGACTCAGAATTATGTGCATTCAAGATGTCACAGAACTTGAACATTACAAGAAAAGAACTTGAACAGAAGAATCAATACAAGGATTTAGATGTACTTGAAGATACCATTGGTATCAAGAAATACATCCGAGGCTTGATTCGGAAAGGGAAAGACAGAAAAGAGGTTATTACCAAAACCGTTGAGAAATTCGAAGTACCAAGAAAACGTATTAGAGAACTTTATAAAGAGTGTACTAAATAATGAAACCAATAGAGATGATATGGGCTATGTTCAAGGTATACCTTAACAACCCAAACTATTTTGTAAAGCAAGAAGATGTACTTGCTAACCTTTGTATGGAAGGTTCTACCGATGTAATCAGAATGTGTAATTCATTGGGAGTACATGTTTCTAGACCCGAGAAATTAACCTTTGGACAACTTTTACGTAAATGTAATATATTATGAACAGATTTAGATTTATCAAAGTAAGGGAGGTAGTATCTCCCAACAGAGCAAACCCAAATGATGCTGGGTTAGATTTTTATGTACCAACCAACCTGACTTCAGAGGATATCCATTCTAAGAATGGGTTCGATTCAGGAGGATATGATTTGGATATACCCTTTAGTGAACATTTCGTAAGGCATATAGCTTTACAACCTGGGCATAGGATACTTATCCCATCGGGTATCAAAGGTTTGTTAGAACCGCCTGCATCTATGCTAATGGCAGCAAACAAATCTGGTATAGCTACTAAGAAAGGATTAATCTTTACTGCCGAGATAGTGGATTCTCCCTATGTTGGAGAGATACACATTGGAGTATACAACACTTCTCAAGAAGCCCAGGTTATTGAGGCTGGCCAGAAGCTGGTACAATTTATTCATGTACCTATCCATATTACTGAACCAGAAGAGATTCAACAAGAGGAATTTTATACTGAATCCCAGATGTGGGGAAGTAGAGGAGGGAATGGTTTTGGTTCATCGGGAAGTAAATAATCATGGACATAAGGAATATAAATGAACAAGTGCCTCAGGTAGAAGAAACTGAGGCACGGATACTACAAGAAATGTATGATCTTGGGATAGAACAATTCTTTGGGTATAAAGAGATAGAAAGGTTACCAGATTATCCTTTAGATATAAATAACCCAAAGAACCAAGTTATCCTAAAGGATTTTATTGGTAGGGTTATTGAGGAATTAACCGAAGGATTCGAATCTACCGATGAAGTAGTATCTATATATCGTGATTATGGATGGAATAATGATTGCTTAACCTCAGAAGAATACACTCAGGTATTAAATCATCTAGCAAATGCAAATGAGGAACAAGCAGATGCCTTGGGATTCTTCTTTACTTTGCTTTTGTATTCTAATATATTGCCAGAAGATATATTAAAATATCAAGATGCCAAGAGTTTATTTGAGGTAATGGCAATTGGAGTCAAAGACCTACTCATCAAGTACCCAGATCATCGAAGTGTAAGGAAATATCCCATATTAAGTTCAACTGATTGGGCAAGAGAGGATAGAGCAGAGTATGATAAGATAGTTTCTTATACCCCAGGTTTTCATGAAATGAGCGAGATATCTCATGAAAATGAGAAGCTATATTTATGGGAAGTAATATATGAACTTAATAAAGCAAGGAACTTCCTTAAGTGTAGACCCTGGAAACAAACTCAAGTAATGACCAAAGAAATAGATTTTCAGGAATCTTTGGTAAAGTCATTCTATCTCTATATGGGATTTTTAGCTATGAATGGGTTTACTCCTTGCGGACTATTTAGTTTATTCTTTAAAAAACAACGTCTCAATTTATGGAGACAAAATACTAATTACTAGCATGTCAGGATGGAACCGTAAATTAGAGGGACTTCAACTTAATACGGAGGAGTCCCTCCATTCGTTAGAATTTGCTACTTCACAAGAGGCATGGGAAAAACTTAATGAGGGATTCTTAAGACTAGAGCCTGCTTTATTTGCAAAAGGGGCTATTGCCAATAGTGGGGTAGCTGTAGTGTATAATGTATTTATAAAGATACGAAAAGCATGGGTAGACCCAGAATTTGATTATGGGCGGTGTTTCAATTATAAAGAAACTAAGTGGACTAGCTTATTGAATAACTACATAGATTTTAATAAGCTTGACTTGTTGCGTAGTAAACTGAGAGTACTGAGAAATAAGTACAATCAGAATTACAATATAACTTATATGTTTAACAATCATCATGATAACGGTAAACAATGTTTAATTGCTGCTACATTCTCCAAACGATTTGGGGAAGACATACCTGTTATTACAATGGTAATCAGGGCATCCGAGATAACAAAAAGGTTAATCTTCGACTTCTTACTAATACAACGAATGGCGGAATATGTGTACGGACCAGAACAATCAGTACAAATCAATTTATTTGCCACTCAAATGTATGGGAATGTAGAAACACTTCTGATGTATCATACTCATAAACCTTTGAAGAAGGTACTTAAAGGAGCAGAGGAGAATTCATGGAATAAGAGGATAAAAGAGATATGGAAAAAATTCCAAAAGGGCACAGAGAAGGAATTCTCTTCATTCAAGGTATTCTTTAGAAGTTTTAAAGTGCTTCGACCAGATTTATATGAGGAAACATATAAATCAATGAAAGCAAAAGAATTACTTCTCGAGTATGAGGATATAGAATACCCGGAGAATGTAATCTCTTACTCTCAACGTAAAGCCTATAAAAAGAAACTTTTAAAACAAAAGAACAATGGAAGCTAAGGAATTTTTAAATCAGAAGCGTATAGGATTAGTAAACAAATTCTATTACCAAGTTTTTGAGATTAAAAAGAACGTGGGAGAACCAGATATACCCTTGTTAATGAAAGAGGTAGAGGATTTTGATGATTTTGTATATCGCTACTGGCATATGACCTGGGTTAATTCTACAATGTCATACAATTAAATATTTATATAATATGAGGATATATTCTAACAGTTTTGAGTTAATGTCCGAAATGGGCAGAGAACTCAACAGTTATGGTCAACTTGTAAAACCAAAGACCTATCAAAATAAGAATATTGAAGGTAATGAAGATTTTGTAACTAAAGAGATCATTTGCCAACAATATTGCTTAACTTCACTTGGAGACCCAATATGGTTATTCATATTCTCTCATTCAAGAGAATGGGCAGATGCTGAGTTTGAGGAAAGAATATCCCCCAATGATATCAATCCAGGAGAAGCTTGGAAATTAAGGAAAGACTTATGGGAACAATTCCTTGATGATACTGGTATGTTCGATTACACGTATAATGAAAGAATGGGTGAAGTATTAATAAAAGATTTAGTTCGTCTTTTAAAGAGAGACCCAGATACAAGAAAAGCAATTATACCAATATTTGACCATGATGATACCCTATACTATGGTGGTAGACAACGTATTCCTTGTTCTATGTATTACGATTTCCTTATCCGTCAGAACGGTAAAGGAGAGAAGGTATTACATATTTGCTATCACCAAAGAAGTTCGGATTTTGCCCAACATTTCGGTAATGATATTTATTTAGCTTGGAGATTAATGGAATACGTAGCTCAAGAAGTAGGTGTAAAGCCTGGTTATCTATATCATACCATAGATTCATTGCATATATACAAAAAAGATTGGCATTTCTTATCTTGTAATTTAGAGGATTTGAAAGATGAATACTAAATATTCAAATATAAAAGGGTACCCTGGATATTATATATCTAAAAGGGGTACCCTTTTTACTTCTCTTAAAAGGGTAGGAGTTAAAGGGAAAGGCCATGGTAGGAAAGGTACTACTACTGTGATTTCTAATACTTGGAGAAAGAGGTTGGTATCATTAACTTCTAATGGGTATTTACAATGTACTTTGTTTAGAAAGAGGTTTTATATACATAGGTTAGTATATGAAGCTTGGATTGGTAATATACCAAATGGGTATGATATTGACCATATAAATGGTATAAAAACTGATAATCGAGTATCTAATCTAAGAGCAGTTCCAAGGTCAGAAAATTTGAAACATAACTATGAGTTAGGTTTTAGGGGTTCTAATTATATACATACTTTTTCTGATAAAGAAAGGAATTTAATAATGATAGACCATAAAGAAAAGGGTCTTAGTATAAAGAAAATATCTCTTAAGTATGGATATTCTAGGTACTTTATTCATCAGGTATTGAAAGGAATTAGATAATGGAAACAAGATATCACATAATAAGAAACAAAAGAGAGTTAAAGAAACTCATTGCCTGTTGTAAAGCTACCGGATATGCCAGTGTGGATTATGAAACTAATGGTTCACCAATATACAACAAAAGTTTTAAGCCAACTATACTCTCAGTATCCTGGATGCCAGGATTTGGTGCTTCCATTCCATTAGACCATTTCCAAACAAAAGAATATACTTCACCGGGATGGAATTGGAAAAAGATGTTAAGGAAATTTGGGGAAGAAGTAATCGAGAATTATGACATTGTAAAGGTTGCATGGAACTGGAAGTTTGATGACCAGATAAACCAAAAGTATCAAATATTCTATAGGGGTACTTGTTTAGATGGGATGCTTGCAAAATATGTTCTCAATGAGGAAAAACCTCATGACTTAAAGTCAATGGTAAGAAGGTATTTACCAGAGTATGGTAATTATGAAAAGCAAGATGCCTTTGATAAAATACCATGGGATAAAAAGGAATTAGACCCACTTTGCCATTATGGATGTCAAGATACTGATTATACTCTTAGATTAATGTTATTCTTTGAGAAGAAGTTAATGGATTTAGGTATGTATTCGGTATTCCGTAATTTATTCATGTGTAATTCACGGGTATTAACCTCTGTAGAGAAAGAAGGTCTATATCTAGATACTGAGTTCAATAAAAAGCTTTTGGAAGAATATAAACCAAAAATAGATGCTGCTAGAGACGCAATATACGCTTTGCCAAGAGTAAAGAAATTCGAAAAGAAGTATAACCAAGAAAAGATTGATAAATATATTCAGTCTATTGAAGACGAACTTGAAGAGTTAGATTATAATGACCCAAAAGATAAACGGAAGATTGCATCAAGGGAACAGAAAATCTCAAATATCAAAGCAGGTATATTCACAACTAAAAAGGAACAAGAATTAATAAGGCCCATTAATTTGGGTAGCCCAGTTGATTTACCTGCATTGATGTATTCAGAAGATGGCTTTCATTTTGATGTGATTAAGGATAATGAATCTGGTAAACCAAGTACTGATGAAGAAACTCTTACTAACATTAGGTTAACGATTAAAAAGCCAGATTCACCAAAGGCAATATTCCTTGATAAGCTTCTTGAATTACGAGGGTTAGAGAAAATGTATAAGACCTATATTTATGGATGGTGGGAAAAGGTACAAGATGATTCTAGATTACACGGTAGGTATAATATACATGGTACAGACTCTAATCGGTTTAGTTCTGCAGACCCAAATATGCAGCAAATACCAAAGACATCCGTAGACCCAAATATTAAGAAGCAATTGGTAGCTCCTCCAGGTTATCTATATATGGCATTCGACTACTCACAGGCAGAGTTAAGAATGATGGCTCATTTATCAGGTGATGAAACTTATCTGGAAGCATTTGCAAAGGGCGTAGACCCTCACTTGGGTATAGCAGCAGCAAAATATGGGGTTCCAATTGAAGAAGCCAGTAAAATATATGAAGATGAAAGTCATCCCGACCATAAATTATGGAAGACTAGAAGAAAACAAGCTAAGCAAATTGCATTCGGTTTGATTTATGGTATTGGAGAAGCTTTACTTGCAGTAAAATTATCCGACCCAAAAGCTGGTATTATAGTTACTAAAGAAGAAGCACATAAAGAAATGGCAGAGTTCTTTGAGAAACACCCAAAGATACTTAAGTTCAAAGAGAAGCAAGAGAAATTCCTTCGTAAGCATGGATATTACACTCAGTTATTTGGTACTAAGAGGAGATTACCACAAATATACTCAAATGATAAACAAGAAGTTGCTTATGCTATTCGATTGGGTCTTAATTTTCCTTGCTTATTACCATCATCTCAGGCTCTTAGTAAAACTAAGGGATGGGTAAACTATGAAGATTTAAAGGTTGGTGATGAGATATTAGCTTTTAATCGGGACATAGGAGAATCAGAATGGCAAAAGGTTGAAAGGGTAAATGTATTTGATTATGATGGAGATATGATTAGGTTAAAGACAAAACATCTAGACGTATTATCAACCCCAGACCATAGATGGGTAGTTACTAAACCAAATAAGATATTTAAGTTAGATAATACCGAAGTATTAACTTCTGAAGAATTATACAATTCAGATAAACCTTATGCTATCCCAATAAGAGCTCCTCATAATAATCAAGTGAAAGCTAGATATTCGGATGCTTATGTAGCTTTTTTAGGTTGGTATCTTACTGATGGTCATCTGAAGAATGGTAACATAGTAAGAATATGTCAGAGTAATACTGCAAATCCTCACAAGGTAGATATTATTGATTCTATTATGGAAGAATTAGATGTAGAATTCTCCCGTAGAGAAAAGAATCAAGTGATATGGGAAATAAGAGACCCAGGATTTGTTTATAAACTTAATAGGTTAGTTCCTGAACGTAAGTTAAGTATGAAGTTATTAACTCGATTAACTAACCCTCAATTAAGTATCTTATTAGAGAATATGAGATTAGGGGATGGTTGGTCGATATGGGCAACCGGAGATAAAACTCAAGGAGAATTACTTCAGGCTTTGGTAGTACTTTGTAACAACACCTCAAGTATGTATGAATTATCACATGAAGGTGACATATCTTATTTTAAAGATAAGAAACCAAGTAAATATGGTCAAGAGTTTGTACGGGCCACTAAAACTAGTTATGGAGTAAAATTCTCTAATTTTAGGAAATCAGTAAACACCAAGAATACTTACAATTCAGAGAATAATTTAACGAAAGAGAAGTATGTAGGTAAAGTATGGTGTCCTACTGTAAAATCTGGAGCTTTCTTTACAAGGGTAATTGGTGAAGATAAACGATATAGAACTTTAATCACGGGTAATTGCCAGGGTGCTGCAGCAAATATGACAAACTTTGGTTCTATTCTAATTTATTGGATGATGCGTAAAGGGGAGTTACCAAGGATGAAAGAGGTGGCAACCGTTCATGATAGCGTGTATTTGTACTCAAAACCAGAGTATATCAACATTTGGACTGTTTTTAAAATATGGGATATATTGAGGAATCCCTCTACTAAAAAATATTTCGGTTTTCAAGTAGATGACGTGGACTTATCAATGGATTTCTCAATAGGTAGGTCAATGGCCGAAGAACTTCCATTTATACCTGGGTATGATTATAATAAGATGCTTCAACCAGACTTCTCAGTAGATGAATATATGTCAGAGTATAAAGTTTTTAAAGATAAGAAAGTTGGTTTTTATAATGCTGCTTATCCGGGTACTTTTAAACAATTATATAAAGAAGAGATGAAGAGATATGAGGAAGATTATAAAAGGAAACTTAGGTTGCATTGGTTGTCCTAATTACCATGTTACTAAGAATGGAAAGGTATATTCTAATTACAAAGATGGTACTTGGAGAAAGTTATCTTCAAATAGGGTAAAGAATAATGGTTATTCTATAGTAACTATTAGAGATATTTATGGTAATAAACATACCTATAATACTCATCAATTAGTAGCTATAGTTTATATACCAAATCCCTATAACTATCCATACGTTTGTCATAAAGATAATATTAGAACTCATAATCATTATAAAAATCTATACTTGGCTACTGCTAAAGAGAATACTCAACAGTGTATAAGAGATGGTAGATAAATTTATTAAAAACAGAGAACGTTATGAAAAAGATTTTGAACGGACCCACAGTATGGAGAGCTAAATGCCCTTGCTGTGATTGTGAATTCGAGTATGATACTAGTGAAACTTTTGTGGTTTATAAAAAATCTGGGGATTATTTTATGATAGTACAATGCCCCAATTGTAAAACTAATCTGAAGCATTCAGAATCTGTATCAACCATTACATCATCGAAAAGAGAGGATACTATGTCTCTACATAAATAATTTTATGAGATTATGGCAACACAGAAAGAGATTGATAATGCAAGTAAGCTAACTGCCCTTACTTATATGGTTGCAGGGTGTTTAGGTTATTCTATCGAAAATTTACTTAAGTATTTAGATGGGGTTAATCTAAGGTTGAGTGGACAAGAAAAGATGTTACTTAACCGATTAAAGACCCAGTTATCTCAAGTACAAACTAATCTTACTACTTTAGAGGGATTGGCTTTTAAAGTAATGGCTACAGATAAGGATGGTAAACTTGCTTATGAAGATGCTACCCATATTTATTGGGCTGCATTTTTAGCCTTACTCGATAGGGGTGGTACTGATAACTTATGTGACTTAAGATTAATGGCTTTGGTAGATAAGATAAGCATCTATAAATCTCTTCTTAATTTGCCTGGTATGAAACTCTCTTATCAAATGGCTTTTGCTCAAGTAACTAAAGCAATAAGCAAAGGGGAATTTAGTAAAGAAGACTTTAAAAACCTATTAGAAGTTTATGAAGACGGAACTGAAAAAACTAAAGGTTAAATTTGAAGGTAAACTTATTGAAATTGATATTCAAAAGGAATTATCTATCAATGAGAATATCATCAATTCTCAGCTACGAGAATCTCCTTCTAGTTATTATGTACTTGCTTCTTTGAGAGATAAGTATATAAAAGAAAGAGATGCTCTAGCAAGGGAAAAAGAAGAAGCTTATTCGAATGCCTGGTTATATTATAAGGATGCTAATGAGAGATGGAATAATGAATACGTATCTCATAAGGCAAACCTTAACAAGAAATACTCTTCTATCAATGAGAGGTATTTGAAAGCTGTAGAAAAAGCAAATAAGTTCATAACTATATGTAAGTGCTATGAGTCACGCGAAAATATATTAAGAACTATTAATGCGAACCTAAGAAAAGGTTAACCCATTGAACTATAAACAATTACTAACTTTTAAAAACAGTATTAGAATATGAATTATTCAATGGCATTTATCTCACCTCTTGTAGCTGAGAAATTTAATCAAGAATTACCCGGATGCCCAACAGAAAACCGGGTACTTATTTTATCTCCCAAGGAGGTAAACCAAACTAAATCTGGTTTGATTATCCCTGAACAAGTAAAAGAGGGAGTTCCTCGTAAAGGGGTTGTAGTAAAGAGTGGGGAAATTACTGAAGAATACAAAACCTACCGAGAATTGGTTGCTGTAGGTAGAATAGTTACCTATGGTTTGTATGCAGGTAAAGAACTTGAATTCGAAACGGACAAACTATCCCCTGCTCTCAAACAGCTTTTAGAGAAAAACGTTCTTACCGTATTGAGTATGAACGAAGTAGTTTACTCAGAACCGAATAATTAAAACTAATCATTATGATAAAAGACAAGAAGAAAAAGAAAGTTTCATCAGAGGGACTTTCTACAAAAGAAAAGATGCTAGCTAGAAAGAAACAGCTAGAATCTAAGGGAAACGGAAGTGGATTGGTATATCCAAAAGAAGGAACCCTGAGAATGAGAATTAAATCTCCGGGTGATGACCAAGAATTGGGTATCGAAATTATTCAATTCTATCTGGGTGGCAATTTGGGAGGAGTTATATCTCCGGCTACTTTTGATGAACCTTGCCCATTCATGGAGAAATACCAAGAATTGAAAAACTCCAAGGATGAAGATGACAAGGAACTTGCCAAGAACCTGGTACCAAGAAGAAGATATGTTATCGGTGGTATCATTTACTCAGATGAAAAGGGTAGTAAGGTAGATTACGAAGGCAAAGATAAGGGAGTTTTAGTTCCTCGCTCAGTATACCAGGATATCATTGACCTTTACCTTGATGAAGATGAGGCAGGTGATATGACAGATCCAAAAACTGGATACGATATCAAGGTAATTCGTTCCGGGTCTGGTAAACTAGATACCACTTATTCTGCCCGTGCTTGCAAACCAACTAAGTTGGACAAGAAATATCAAGGTACAATTGACCTTGAGGGGATAGTTCGTTCTCAAATCAAATCCTATGATGAGTTGGAAGATTTACTTTCACAGTATCTAAACGAAGACCATGGGGATGACGATGATGACGATAAGTCAAAGAAGAAAAAGAAAAAGGGAGTTCACAAAGACCATTACATGGAAGATGATGAACCTAAGAAAAAGAAAAGAAAATACAAATCGGATATTTAAGGGTTAGTAATATGGTTGGTAGAGGAGGTAATTCAAGAAATTGGTTATCTCCTTTATTTATGTTAATACATTACATTATGGCAAAGTATGATAACATCCCTGGACATCCAGGATATTATATTTCTCGTAATGGGAAATTATATACTAGACACATACCAGGTAATACTAAAGGAGGTTTATATAAGGATAGATGGGTACTAAGAAACAGATACTCATTATCAAACGGTAGGTATGTTAAATATTATCGGGTAGAAATACAAGGTAAGAAATGGTATGTACATAGATTAGTTGCTTTTGTTTGGTTACCAAATCCAGAAAATTTACCCTGTGTGGGTCACAAAGATAATAATCCCCTGAATAATAGGGTTAGTAATCTTTATTGGTGTACACAAGAAGAGAACATGAAGCAAATGATTCGAGATAGTAGATCATTAAGAGGAGAAAAGAATCCTGCTTGGAAAGATCGAGATTTTGAAAAGATTTCTCAAATGTTTGCAGAAGGTAAGGGTATTACTGATATAGCTAAAAGCTTAGGTATAAGTAGGCATATTGTTCAAAAGAGTATTCAATTAAAATTTAAAGAATTATGGCAAGGAAGAAAATAAAAGTACCATCTCTGAATGAGATGAAGAAGAAATTCTCAGGTTTTTCTATAGCAGCAGAAGAAGATGATTCTAAGTTACCCTGGTTACCATCTAGGTTTTTAGCTTTTAATCATGTACTAGGAGGAGGAATCCCTTATGGGAAGATTTTAGAATTATTTGGTACTGAATCCTCTGGTAAAAGTTTGATGGCTTATGATTTTGCTTACTCTTGTCAATATTTGAATGGAGTAGTTTTGTGGATAGATGCCGAACAATCGTTTACTAATTCTTGGGCTGAGATTAATGGGTTAGACCTAAATAGGGTAATTATCTATAGAGAAACGGCTATAGAAAAAATATCCGATTGGGTGGCATCTATGGCATTATATTGGAGAAGTCAACTAGTAAATAATGAGCCTATACTACTCATCTTAGATTCGGTTTCTGCTTTGGACACAGAAATAAATATCAATTCTGAAATGAGTAATGCTTCTGCAGATATGGGTAATCGAGCAAAAGCCATATATAAATATTTCCGTATAAGAAATGAAATGTTATACTCTTTGGGAGTAACTCAGATTTATATTAATCAATTACGTACTAATCTAAAAGCTGGTATGTTTGAAAATCCCGATACTACTCCTGGAGGAGCTGCTTTAAAGTTCTATGCTTCTCAAAGAATAGGATTATACGGAGGTAAATCTCTAACGAAGAAGATAAAGGGAAAGGAAAGAAAAATTGGTAGAGTAACTTCGATTCGTACTATGAAAAATAAAGTTGCTCCTCCAAGAGGAACTATAAAAGCTGCTCCTGTATACAATAATCCTAAGTATAATGATGTGGGTTTTGATAAGATATATTGGTTAAATGAGATCCTTATAGAGGAGGAGATTATAGAAAAATCCAATGGTGGAGTTTATAAATATAAAGGAGAAACCCTTTGTAGAGGAGAAGAGAAATTTTTAGCTTTACTAGAAGAGAATGATGAATTAAGACGTAAGCTATTAAGAAAAGCTGGTATAAATACTATTGGAACTACTAAGAAGAAATTAGAATCATTAAATACTAACCTATTCCCAGTAGATGATGTTCAAGGAGAAGATGAAGAGGAAGAAGAAGAAGATGAATAATAGATATTATGAACTTTTAGAAGAACTCCTACAAACGGTTAGAGAGAATTACTTACTAAGGTGTATCAATTACCATTTAAAACAAAAGCTTAAAAAATATGAGTAAGAAAACAATATTACTAATAGATGGCGAGAATATTTTACACCAAAGTTTTCACAAATTTGAAAAACTTAAATCTACCGATGGCAAACCGAGTGGGGCAATATTCGGATTTTTCAAATCTCTACATATGTATCTTACAAGGTTCGAACCGGATGAGGTTTATATTTCATTCGATAATGGTCATTCACCAGTAAGGACGAAGTTATTGCCCAATTACAAGGGACATAGAAAAAACATATCTGTAGATTACGAATCATTGCAAAAGCAAAAGGCAATTATAATGAAAATGCTGGGTATGCTAAGAATTAATTATATCTTCGATAAAAAGAAATCTACAGTATATGAAGGAGATGACTTCTTAGCATACCTTGCAATTAAAAAATTCCAATCCGAGAAAATGATACTTATATCATCGGATAAAGACTTTAATCAATTGCTTACAAATAACCTAAGGATATATAATCCGAGAAAAGATGATATGATAAGGATGGATAACTGCAAAGAATTATTCGGTTATCATTCTCATGAAACGGTAGAGTACCTTGCAATGGTTGGAGATACTTCCGATGATATACCAGGGTTCCCGGGTATAGGCCCAGTAAAAGCAAGGAAAATCCTTGATGAGGGTAGAATTGAGAAGTTTATTGCCCAGAGTAAGAACAAAGAATATCTTCAAATATGGAAAAGGAATGAACAGTTAATCGACCTTTTCTGGTTTGTAAGACATAATCCATTAGATAAGTTACCAATTAAGTCAAAGAAGAAGTTTAAGTATGAGAAATTCAAAGAGCTTTGTATCGAATACTCTTTAGCATCATTTTTGACAAATGAATTTATAAAACCATTTAAAGCATTACATCATGAGTAAGAGAATTATGTTTGTGGGTCCCTCTGGTATAGGGAAAACTACTTTAGCTAAGTATGTAGCTAAGAGAGAAGATCTACCTTTTATTTCTGGTAGTATGTCAGATTTATTACCTGCTACTGAAGGGGTATCACATAATGAAATATTATCCCTCGGTTCGGAGGCAATGTATAAAGCAGATTTTCAACTTCTGAACAAAAGGAATAGGTTATTCAAGGATAGAGAATACTTCGTAACTGATAGGAGTTATGCAGATTTGGCTGCTTATTTTTGGTATAAGCAATCAAGAACTTTACCAGAATGTGAAATGGAACATTTTTTCTGTCAATGTAAGACTTTAATGGAAGATCAATGTGATGTAGCAATCTTCTTACCATTAAATCTAGATACTTATAAGCATTGGTCAATGGAAGATAATGGTAAGAGAATACTTAACAGATTCTTCCAAGTTCAGATATCATCTCTTATGGGGGAATTGCTTGCAAATTGGGAAATACCCACTATTTGTATATCTGAGTTCGATTTAGGTATGAGAACGGAACAAATCAATTACCATTTAGATAGGATATGGGGAAAGAAGTAATGGAAGATAATATCAATGGCTTTCCCGGGTATCATATTACCCGGGAAGGTTTGTTATATAGTAGATATAACAAGGTTGGTAAATTAACCAAGGTATATCATAAGAATAAACCTTATACAAGGTCAAATGGTTATCAACAGATAGTATTAAAGATAAGGAAGTTAGGGTTAGTAAGGAGAGCTTATATACACAGATTGGTAGCAGAAGCTTATATACCAAACCCTTTAAATAAACCCTGTGTATGTCATAGGGATAATAATAGAGAGCATAACACCGTAGAAAATCTGTATTGGGGTACCTATAAAGAAAATTCTCAACAAGCTAGTATGGAAGGTAAACTCAATAATAAGAAGGTAATTAAGTTTTTGGTATTCTCTGACCTCCATCTTCATATTTGGTCTAAGTTTGAAACTCGTATTAGTACTGCTATTAGAGTATTAGATGTTATTTCTTCTGAAAGTATGAAATTAAAAGTACCCGTGTTATTTTGCGGTGATTTATTACATGAGCCTAAATCTTTGAGTCAAGAATTATCCGAGATTATCTATAAAGAATTTTCTAAATTAGACGAAAAAGACTGGGAAATGTACTGTATAGCTGGTAATCATACCATGAAACATATTAATAGAATTGATAAACCAGCTTATTCTTGGGAAACTTGGCTTTCCCAAGAATACCGATTCTTAAAGTTAATAAATTTCCATAGGGTACATATTGGAAAATTCTATATACATGGTATACCTTATATAGACAATAATATTGGTTTGTCTGATTATTTAAAATCCATAGATACTGAAGTAGGTAAACCTAGAAGTAAACACCTACTTTTACTACATACCGACTATCCAGGAGCAAAAGACACCGATGGTAGAGAGGTAGATTCAGTAGAGAATCTTAATATTAATCTTCTCAATAAGTTCGATTTAGTATTATGTGGGCATATACATAAACCTCAAAGACTTTCTAAAAAGGTTTATATGATTGGTGCTCCATATCAACAGAGAAGAACCGATAAAGATTGTAAACTGGGATATTGGAAACTTTATTCGGATTTATCTATGGAATTTGTAGAATTGAAAGGATTCCCAAAATTCGTAGATGTTGAATCCGAAGATGAAATTAAGGATGATGGCAATTATTATACCATTTTACCCAAGAAAACTAGTATTCAAGTAAATAACAAACATAAGATTACTAAGCAACTTTCTAAGAAGTCTCTAGCAAAGAGATACCTAAGAGAGAAAGGTATTAAAGATGAGGTTAAAACTAATCTATTAATTGAAACACTTAAAAAGGCTGAGTCATGTTAACGTTCTTAAACTTAGAGGCAGAAGGATTTTGTTCAATAGAATCCTTACATCTACAATTAAACCCAACTTGTACCATACTTATCAAGGCCCCAAATGGGAAAGGGAAATCAACTATTCTCTCTGCCTTGGTATGGGCAATATATGGGAAAAACCTAAAGGGTGTTTCTGAGGTAAATACTTGGAAGCAAGTAAGGCCTAAAGATTACAAGGGTACTAAGGTACAAGTATATTTTCAGAAAGATTCTCATACATATAAGATAGTTAGATGTCAAAAGTATAATGAAGTACTTGAGGATGGTGCTAAAGGTAAAGACAGACTTATCTTCATGAAAGATGGGGATATAGTTGATATCAAAGGGAAGGGGAAGATACAAGATTTTATAAACCGAGAGATAGGTTTATCATATACTCTGTTTATGAACTCAATCATGTTTGGTCAGGGTATAAAAAGACTCATACAAGAATCTAATTCTGATAAGAAAAAGATATTCGAAGAAGTATTTGACTTAGAGTTCTTAAACCTTGCTAAAGGCATTGCATTACAAGATAAAAATAACTTGATATCTCAAATAAATGAGGTAGAGCATGAGTCTCAAATGCTTAAGAAAGAATTAGAGGCTAACAAGGAAGCTTACTTCGATATGAGAGATAGAGAAAAATCCTTCAAGCAAAAAATTAAAGAAGAAAGAAGAGAGTTAAAGCAAGATAGGGAAAAGCTAACTAAGCTACTAATTGAAAAACAAAAACAAATCAAGGATGAAGTAGATGCTTCGCTTCAGATAAAGATTAAAAAACAAAATGAACTAATCCTTGATTTGAGGAGTAAGATAAAAGATGCAAAGAATTTATCGAATGTACCTCTTAAGAAAGTAATTAAAGAATTAGTAATACAGTTAGAAGAAGGTCACTACAAACGTGCATTACGTGATGCCAAATCAATATATAAAGCGTTCTCTGACCTTGACAAATATGATAAAGAGTATCAGGAGGCATTAGAAAGGTTGGAAGAACTTAGTAGTGTAAATGATAGGTATAAGAAATTAAAATCAGACTGTGATGATATTGCTTCTGATATTGCTTCTATTGACGAAGACCTGGCTAAGCTCAAGCAAGAAAAGCTTAAGGTCATGTCTCCAAAGTATAAACAAAAACTTAAGGAGATTAGGAAGAATTTACGGAAGGTTGATGAAGACTTTCACAATAAAGAGTTAGAGTTAGAGAATTATAACTGGTTAATTAATGACCCATTGGGTAATAATGGGATTAAGGCTTATCTATTTGATTCATCCCTTGAGTTCTTAAATAAATGCCTTGATAAGTATTCAGAGGTATTGGGATTTAGGGTTGAATTTAATATTGATTTGGGCACTGCTAGAAAAGAATTTGTTACTCTTATTGAAAGGGATGGGATGATTATAGATTACGATGAACTATCAGGTGGCGAGAAACAATTGGTCTGTGTAGCAATGGCTTTTGCAATGAATGAGGCTTTAACTGCCTCTAAGGGTATTAACTTAGCATTCCTTGATGAGGTATTTGAATCACTAAGTTCAGATAACATAGAAATAGTTACTTCCTTAATACGTTACATATTCAAAGAAAAAACTTTATTCTTGATAACCCACTTAGATTCTCTTCCTCTAGGTAATACTAAAATTTTGCAAGTGGAAAAGACTCAAGGCCTGAGTAGGTACCAATTACTATAATGGTATATAAAAATACAATACACCATTATATTATGAACTCTAAGAATAAAGGAAATCGATTCGAAAGAAAGATAGGTGCTTGGTTTACAAAATGGACCGGGTACAAATTTGAAAGGAATAGAGCGGGGAGTGGAGCTTGGCATTCAAACAAGGACTCAACTTCCGATTTAACCTGTACTGATGAAAGGCATGCTCATAGATGTAAGATATCTATCGAATGCAAGAATTATAAAGAGATTAAGTTTGAACATCTACTCTTAGGTAATAAGAGATGCGATATATTGAAATTCTGGGAACAAGCTTTTAAGGATGCAAAAAGAGCAAATAAAGTTCCTATACTCTGTATGAGATATAATTCAATGCCCTCAGAAGAATTTTTCTTTGTAGTTGGAAAGGATTTATCTTCAGTATTCTATAAACCCCTATTCGATAAAGCCAATATTATGGTAATTGATGTACCAAAGATAGATGAGATTCTTTATGTATTCATGGCTAGTGACATATTGAAGAATGTAAACTATAAGTTAGTACATAAACAAGCTAAGTTAATTATTAAAAACCGGTAACCTATGAAGAAGCATACCCCATACTCATATTGTATATTTTACCTTGAAAGGAAGTACTGTGATAAAATCAATAAAGAACTCAAAGAAAAGGGGTATGACCAAATCAAGGCAATTATTCCTATGGTAAACGTATTAAGAAAAACCACAAAGGGTAAGATGGTATTCGAAGAAGTACCAGTATTATTCAATTATGGTTTTATGAGAATGCCTACTAAATTAGCATTCTCAAGGCCATTTCTTAATAAGTTACGTAGGAATATATCTGGTATCAGAACTTGGTTACGTAATACCGAGACAATGCATCCAAGAAAGAAAAAGGTAAGGATTGACAATGCCGAAGACTTTGATGATTTTTCTTTAGTGGCTACTTGTAGTAGAAAAGAAGTAAGGCGATTTAAACGTATTGCTAGAGAGAATAAGAAGTTTTCAGTGGATGATTTAGTCAATGTAAAGCCTGGAGATTACTTAGTATTACGGGGTTATCCTTATGAGGGAGTAGATGCTACAGTATTAGAGGTTGACCATCTTTGTAAAAGAGTAAAAGTTCTTATATACCCTGAAATGGGAAGAATGGAAGTATGGTTACCTTTTGACAACGTTATCTATAGTGTATATTTAAATCATGACCCAGATAAGCTTTATGCTAATTCTGGGGAATATGACCCTAATCAGATAACCAATGAAGCAATTGATAGTATAATGAGATATAGGAGAATTTAATGTTATGAACGAAGCTCAACAAAAAGCCTGGAGTTGTTTAATTGATAAAGAACAACAATCATTATTCCTTCAACTATCAGAAAGTAAATCTTCATGGGAAGTTGGTGAAATTTTAAAGTTATCTCATTACAAGTATCTTGAAATCCGGGAACGGTCAGAGAAATTCTTTAGGCTATTCTCGGATTTTTTTGAGAAACACACTTCTATTTTTCGACCAGATTGCCCCTGTGAGAGGAATTTCCAAGATTATATGGAGGGATGTTTAGAGAAAAGATTAAAAAGAAAAGAAGCAAGCTTATTCACAGGAGACTCGGCTCAATTACTCCCAAAGGTAAACTCTAAAAATATAGAGAGAAACATGAAGAGGTTAAAGGAGTCTGAGGATGAATGGGATATGGACACTCTAAGATTAATTCTTGAATTTGATAGGTGGAATAACTTTAGAATACTTCCAAGGATGCTACAACAGCCATCTGCATTTAAAAGGCGGTCGAATAAGAAGGATAAGATATATATCAAGTATCTTCTTAATAGGATACCGGATTGGATGCACACTAAACTAAAGGAAAGGTTTAGGTATAAAGTAAAACCAGGAAAGAAAAAGTATTGGGTAGCTTTAATATCTGAGGACCTATATACCGATGGTTATCTATTGTTACCAGTAAGACCTTTGGATGAAGTAGTAGATGAATTCAGTAGATTTTACATGTATGTATTCAAAACTAAAGATGATGCTGATACCTTTGGTTTTATGGTATCTAAGTTTATGATTAAAACCGAATCTGTTAAGCTTGGACAAAAATTCTGGCCAGAGTACCGTTGCTGTGTGGAAAAAGCAGTAAACTATAATCAAGTGAACAACATAGAATTCAATATTAAGAAATTGGATATGGCTTATAACACACATATCAAGAGAAAGTATAAAAAACCTAAATCCACTGCTGCGAACCGAGCAAAAACCTCGGATTTTTATAAAAATAAATAGAGAAATAAGATAAGATTAAATTATTTATTCTTATATTTGCAAAGAAAATAAATGAATATTTAAAAATATTGATGATATGGCAAAAAAGAGTAGAAAAGACATGAAAGCCCCATCCAAGGAGAAATCAAATTTCCTTGGTGCTTCTGGGAGAAACATGACTTATAGGGATTTAAAGAGAAAGGCTATCATATTAGGGATGCCTTTCCCTGATGCTTGTTCTGCTGGGGTATTTGACTTATTACATTATATCAATGTATCAGAAGAAAAGCCCGATAAATCGTTAATTGATAAATATGACGATTGGATGGATAAGCAATTAGAAAATATTGGGTATTCGAAAGATGACCCATTAAGAAATTCTCGATTAAGGCTTGGGTTTCTCGGAGAAGAAGGGGAAAATGGGCAAAGAAGAACCAAACGAGTTCCTGGGATAAAGAAACCTCGAGAAAAGAAACCACCAAGAGAGAGGGATGAATTTAATCTTATCAAGGGTACAAAGAAATCTTATGTATTCGAATTAACTGCAAAAGGTTTTGAACTTGATAGAGTTATTCGGAGAATGAAAAAGAAATTCCCCGAAGCAAATGAGAAATCTATCAATCTTTGGTATAGAATGGCAAAGAGGAATATAAATGGTAAAACTAAAGGAAAGTAACAACGGACCCATACGACCAGATAGATATTATATATGGACTTGGAGACCAGATACTACCAATAAGATTGTTACTGAAAAGAAATTATATAGGAAACATCTAACCGGTATACCATACTTTACTAGACACCAAGTAAAGGTTACCTTAGTTTATCTTTATGGTGTAGATGTTCTTCAGTATATCCATATAATATCTGGGAGGAAACTTATAAAACAAGGCATTAGAGAATTATCCGATATGAATGGTAAACTTCTTAAAAAGGGTAGTACTAAATTCTGGTTTAAGGGTAAATTCGTAAAAGCAAGGAAGTTCATAATGCCCGATGAATATCACATAGATAAACACCGACGAAGAAGATTTATGGTACAAATGCACCGAGTCTTTAAGTCTAAAGGAAAAAAGGAATTCAATGAAAGGTACTCAATCAAACTCTATGGACAACGGCAAGGCATATCTCCCAAGTATACAAGGAAAAAGAGATTACAAATCAATCTTGCTATCCTACAGGATTTACAACAGGCTGAGTCAAGAGGAGAAACATAAATTCAATCTGTTATTCCTGCAGTATCCTCCATTGGTAAGTTCATTGGCTTTATATTTAAGAAAGAAGATGAACATCCCAATACAAAAGGTACTATTTATCAAAGCACAAAGGGATATGCTTGAAATATTCGATGAGGCATCACTTAAATTTTTAGGGTATTTGCCTAAAGAAAGGTTTATTAAGAAGTCTCTATTATTTCAAGGGTTTGTTCCATTAGAGAGTATTAAACTTAGAAGGTCTTATGCTTATATAATGACAAATAGGATGATAGAAAATAAAATATGGGTCTACCCAATTCGATTATCCGATAACTATAAAACAATGATAAAAGGGAAATACAAATCCCATACCGAAGTATTTGGGAAGGTGGGTATTCCTGGGATAACTAAAATTAAATATAGCAATGAATAATAACGAAGGTTTTAAAATCACAGCACATCAACCAGCAAACCCATTTGCAGGTAAGAAGTTTAAGATAGTCACTTATCAAGGTGACAAGGAACTTGCCTCTCAGGCAATAACAATTGAATCTCAATTAGAATTAAAGACAACTCTAGATGAGATAAAACAATTCAATATTGCTCAGGAGGAATTAGTAAAATCTGGGTATACTCAGAAATCCATACTGGTAAAGAAACTTATAACAGAGTGATATAAATAAATTATTAACCAACTTAAACATTACGAAAATGGCTAAGAAGAAAAAAGAAGTGGAACTGAAAGAAGTTTCCAGAACAGAAATCAATGGTGCAATCATCATTAAGTACGAAGACGGCTCAGTAAAGATTATCCCTGCTCCTATCATGCTTTCTGCCGAAGAAGCAGAAGACCTTTTTGGTTCTGATTCCGAAGAGGAAGAAGAAGAAGAAGAGGAAGAATCAGACGATGACGATGAC